>Ga0335069_10000512_pt1 | contig 65559 bp, 61 predicted proteins | sample Lox_Sample_11_FD_206714 | JGI IMG/M metagenome (GOLD analysis project Ga0335069, IMG submission 206714) | Soil microbial communities from Loxahatchee National Wildlife Refuge, Florida, United States - Lox_Sample_1.1 | ecosystem: Environmental > Terrestrial > Soil > Wetlands | place: USA...
GCAGTTGGTACAACCCGCACTGGCACTACGACAATGACCCGGAAACTCGAGCCGCGCTGGATCTGATTTTTTCTGATCACTTCAACCGCGATGAGCCCGGGATCTTCGAGCCATTGCGCGAGACGCTCCTCACGCGCGGTGATTACTACATGCATTTGGCTGACCTCAAATCCTATCTCGAGGCCGACCATGGGCTGGTCGAACTCTACGGCAACCCGGAAGAGTGGGTCCGTAAAGCCATCCTGAACGTGGCGGGGTCGGGAAAATTCTCGAGCGACCGCACCATAGCAGAGTACGCGCGCAACATCTGGAACGTCTCGTCCTGCCCCGTTGATTAGTGGGGTTACGCACTTTCGGGAGCGTCAATTATGGAAGTCAATCCAGCTGCGGGTAAACCAGCCGACCCTTCGATCTTCATTGATGTTACCAAGCTGGTGGCCGCTTATTATACGGGGCGGCCAGATCCATCTGTTTCCGCGCAGCGCGTGGCGTTCGGTACCTCCGGGCATCGCGGTTGCTCCCTCGACGACTCCTTCAACGAGGCGCACATCCTCGCGATAACCCAGGCGATCTGTCTTTACCGCAAACAGCAGGGTATCGACGGACCGCTTTACATCGGTTTCGATACTCACGCGCTCTCGGAACCGGCCTTCAAAAGTGCATTGGAGGTGCTGGCAGGAAATGGCATCGACGTGATGGTCGATGCGGGAAATAGCTACACTCCTACTCCTGTAATTTCGCACGCGATTCTCAGCTACAACCGAGACCGCAAGCGCGGTCTTGCAGACGGTATAGTCATCACGCCATCTCACAATCCGCCACGATTCGGCGGCTTCAAATACGACCCTCCACATGGAGGACCCGCAGATACTCACGTAACCGGATGGATCGAAGAGCGGGCCAACGCCTTGATTGCGGACGATCTGCGCGGAGTTGCAAGGATGCCGCTTGAGCGGGCGCGAGCATCTTCTACGACCCATCGGCATGAGTACCTGAACTTCTACGTGAACGATCTCCCCACCGTGGTCGACTTGCAGGTAATGAAGGAAAGCAAAGTGCGCATCGGAGTCGACCCGTTGGGCGGCGCCAGCCTGGCCTATTGGGATGCCATCGGCGAGCGCTACGGGCTCAACCTCGAGGTCGTCAATCACACCGTGGACCCGACGTTCTATTTTATGACCGTCGATTGGGACGGCCAAATCCGCATGGACCCCTCATCGGTGTATGCGATGGCGCGCATGGTCGGCCTAAAAGACCGCTTCGACGTTGCCTTTGCAAGTGATACCGATGCCGATCGCCACGGAATCGTCAGCCACAGTCATGGGCTGCTCGATCCGAACCATTATCTCTCCGTTGCCATTGCATACCTTTTTGCGAACCGTCCGCAGTGGTCCAAGGCGGTAGCCGTTGGCAAGACTATCGTTAGTAGCAGCATGATCGACAGGGTGACCGGGCATTTAAACCGCCGCCTGATCGAAGTGCCGGTTGGATTTAAGTGGTTTGTCGAGAGTCTCATCGAGGGCACCGTGGGCTTCTGCGGTGAGGAGAGCTCGGGGGCGACATTTCTGCGGCGCGACGGCACGGTATGGACGACCGATAAGGATGGACTCGTGCCGAACCTGCTTGCCGCGGAGATCACGGCTCGCACCGGCAGTGACCCGGGTGAGCATTACCGGCGACTGACTGCTGAGTTCGGCGATCCGCTGTACGAGCGCGTGGACGCGCCTGTGACAACGGAGCAAAAGGAGAGGCTTCAGAGACTGTCTCCCGAAGCGGTCACAGCATCGAAGCTCGCTGGCGAGCCGATCACAGGCAAGCTGACCAACGCCCCTGGCAACAACGCCCGGATCGGTGGCCTGAAGGTGATTGCCACTAGCGGCTGGTTCGCCGCCCGCCCTTCTGGAACGGAGAGCATCTACAAGATTTACGCAGAAAGTTTCAAGAACCGAACGCACTTGGAAACGATACTTCGCGAGGCCCAGGCGATCGTCAACAGAGCTCTGGAGGTGAGATAATGAAAGCTACTCAAATGCTCCACAATCTGGGGCAGAGCATCTGGCTCGACAATATTACGCGCGAGCTGCTCGATAACGGCACGCTTAATCGCTACATCAAGGATTTGTCGGTCACGGGGTTGACCTCCAATCCGACGATCTTCGATCACGCCATCACCCATAGCAAATCCTATGATTCCGAGATTCGCCGGCTCGTGGGTAACGGCCTTTCCGGTGAAGAGTTGTTCTTTGAGCTGGCGGTGCAGGACTTGACGCGTGCCGCCGATCTGTTCGCTCCGATCCACGAGCGTACGGCCAGTGTGGATGGCTGGGTATCACTTGAGGTTTCGCCGCTCCTTGCCTACGACCCCAAGGCGACTGTGGCCGAGGCGAGAGCCCTTCACAAAAAGGCCAATCGGCGCAACCTGTTTATCAAGATTCCTGGCACCAAGGAAGGAGCATCTGCGATCGAAGAAGCGATCTTCTTGGGTATACCGGTGAACGTGACTTTGCTTTTTACGCGCGAGCATTACCTGGCCGCCGCCGAGGCTTATATGCGCGGACTCGAGCTGCGAGTTGCCTCCGGTCTAAGCCCCGATGTCCCTTCAGTCGCATCGCTTTTCGTCAGCCGCTGGGACAAGGCGACAATGGATAAAGTACCCGACTGGGATCGTGACAAGCTCGGAGTCGCCATCGGCCGGCAAGTATACGCGGCATACCGCGAGCTGCTCGAGTCGGATCGCTGGCAGCAACTGGCAAGTTGCGGCGCGCGCCCGCAACGGCTGCTCTTTGCAAGCACTGGAACCAAGGATCCAAAGGCCTCCGATGTCCTTTATATAGATGCCTTGGCCGCTCCCAACACAATCGACACGATGCCCGAGGAAACCTTGCTCGCCTTTGGCGAACACGGTCGCGTAAGTGGCGTCATTCCACGCGGAGGCGGCGACTGCGAGCAAGTGCTCGCAGAGTTCGGCAGGGTCGGAATCGATGTGGCAAGACTTGGTGCCGACCTGCAGAAGGAAGGAGCCGCATCTTTCGCTGACTCCTGGCGGGATCTGTTGGATGCCATCGAGGCCAAAAGCAAGGCGTTGAAGTAATCTGGAGGAACGGATCAAATGCTGGTGAGCAAGCCACTGAAGGACACTTCCGCGTGGAAAGCGCTACAGGCGCACTACGAACAAATCAAGGATACCCACTTACGGAAGTTATTCGCGGACGATCCGGACCGTGCAGACAAGTTCAGTGTCGAGGGCGCGGACCTGTATCTGGACTACTCGAAAAACCGCATTACCGATGAAACGCTTCGGCTCCTCGTGCAGCTCGCCAAAGAGCGAGGCGTGGTGGAGCGGCGCGACGCGATGTTCCGGGGCGAGAAGATCAATGTGACCGAAAAACGAGCTGTATTGCATGCGGCTCTGCGCGCCCCGAAAGGATCAGCGATCATCGTCGACGGCGAGAACGTAGTGCCTCAGGTTCATGGCGTGCTGGACAAGATGGCTGCTTTCTCCAACCGTGTCCGCCGCGGCGAATGGCGGGGCCACACCGGTAAGGTCATACGCAATGTCATCAACATCGGCATAGGCGGCTCCGACCTCGGGCCGGTTATGGCGTACGAAGCGTTGAAACATTACAGCGACCGCTCATTCACTTTCCGCTTCGTTTCCAACGTGGATGGCACGGATTTCTTCGAGGCGACGCGCGATCTCGATCCGGCGGAAACGCTCTTCATCATCTCTTCGAAGACGTTTACAACGCTCGAGACCATGACCAACGCGCACACGGCCCGGCTATGGTCAGTCGAGGGGTTAGGGAACAACGAAAAAGCGGTCGCCAGGCATTTTGTAGCGGTTTCTACCAATGCAGCGGAAGTCGCCAAGTTCGGCATCGATACCGCCAATATGTTCGGTTTTTGGGACTGGGTTGGCGGGCGCTACTCGATGGATTCAGCGATTGGCCTATCGACGATGCTGGCCATCGGCCCCGACAATTTCCATGTCATGTTGGACGGCTTCCGTCAGATGGACGAGCACTTCCGCACCGCGCCACTCGATCGCAACTTACCTATTCTAATGGGGCTACTGTCGGTCTGGTACAACGATTTTTTTGGCGCACAGACGGTTGGAGTCTTTCCATACGAGCACTACTTAAAGCGCTTCCCAGCGTATCTCCAGCAGTTGACGATGGAGAGCAATGGTAAGCGGGTCACGCTGGAGGGAGCCGAAGTAGACTACGATACCGGATCCATCTACTGGGGCGAGCCGGGAACCAACGGTCAACACTCCTTCTATCAAATGATCCATCAAGGCACGAAGCTAATCCCTGCCGATTTCATCGCGTTCAGCCACTCGCTCAATCCTCTGGCCCGACATCATGACATGCTCGTCGCCAACGTCTTCGCTCAGACCGAGGCACTTGCGTTCGGTAAGACGACTGAGCAGGTAAAGGCCGAAGGTACACCGGATTGGCTCGTTCCTCATCGGGTTTTCGAGGGTAATCGGCCATCCAACACCATTCTGATGGACCGACTGACGCCGGCCACCCTGGGTAAGTTGGTTGCGCTCTACGAGCACAGCGTCTTCACCCAGGGGGCCATATGGAACATTGATTCCTTCGACCAATGGGGCGTTGAGCTGGGCAAGGTGCTGGCCCAGCGCATCATCCCCGAGCTCGAGAGCAAGGCGGAGCCCAAACTGGGACATGATAGTTCGACGAACAGTCTGGTTCGCCGCTACCGCAGACTAAAGGAGACTTCACGATGACGCACGGATTTGAACGGCCACTGTATGTCCTGCCGTTCGACCACCGCGGCTCGTTCGAGACGGGCATGTTCGGTTGGAAGGGCGCGCTTACGCCGGAACAGACGGCGCAGATCGCTGAGGCCAAACGGGTGATCTACGACGGTTTCAAAAAGGCGGTCGCCGACGGGGTGCCGAAAGAGAATGCAGCGATCCTGGTGGACGAGCAATTCGGTGCCGCCATATTGCGCGATGCCAAGGCGGACGGTTTTACCATCGCTTATCCCGTCGAGAAGAGCGCACAGGATGAGTTCGATTTTGAGTACGGAGAAGATTTCCCGGCCCACATCGAGGCCTTCCAACCGACATTCTGCAAAGTATTAGTGCGATACAACCCGGAGGGCAACCAGGCCCTAAACCGGAGGCAAACGGACCGGCTCAAGCGCTTGTCCCAATACCTCCATAGCGAGACTCGAAATCTCTTCATGTTTGAACTGCTGGTCCCAGCGGAGAAGGCACAACTTGAGAAGGTCAAGGGCGACAAAAAAGCTTATGATCTGGAAATTCGCCCGCGGCTTATGGTCCAGACCATCGAGGAATTGCAGGATGCACACGTCGAACCCCACGTGTGGAAGATCGAAGGTCTTGATCGCCGGGAGGATTGCGAGCGCATCGTGGCGGCCGCCCGTTATGGGGGTCGGGACAAAGTGGGTTGCATCGTCCTGGGCCGGGGAGAGGATGACAAGAAGGTGCGCGAATGGCTGACCGTTGCAGCGAACGTGCCGGGCTTCATCGGGTTCGCCGTCGGGCGCACCGACTTCTGGGAACCCCTCGTCGGATGGCGGGCAAAAAAAACCACGCGCGAAGCCGCCGTTAACGAGATCGCGCGGCGGTATCGCGAGTTCGTCGACGTCTTTGAAAAAGCGCGAGACGAATAGAGAACGAGTGTCGCGGACTGAAAATATGTACAGTACAGTGCGGCTCTACGCTGCGGAGTAGCAATATGCGCGTGGGTATCGCCACCGATCACGGCGGATTTATGCTGAAAGAAGAATTGCTCGTCAAGTTACGTGCAGCGGGGCATGAGGTAATCGATTTCGGTGCTCATGAGCCGAACCCTGCCGACGACTATCCCGACATGGTAATCCCGCTCGCACGGGCGGTCGCTGCAGGCAGAGTAACTCGCGGTCTCGCAATCTGCGGTAGTGGCGTCGGCGCTTCGGTCTGCGCCAACAAAGTCCCCGGCGTACGGGCCGGGCTGGTTCACGACCACTTTTCGGCCCAGCAAGGGGTCCAGGATGACAACATGAACGTCATCTGCATGGGCGGCCGAACTGTGGGGCCGGCCGTGGCCTGGGATCTCGTTCAAGCGTTTCTGGCATGCGAGTTCAGTGGGGCTGAACGGCATGCGCGTCGTTTGGCCAAGGTGGCCGCCCTGGAACCACACCTGTCGGTGGCCCGTAAAGACTGTAAGCCCGCGCAGGCCGTCAGTTAGGAGGATCGGGCTCGGTCGTGGCGGCCCTCAAAAGGAACAACCCATGACAGACAAACAAATCGAGCAATTGACGATCAATACGATTCGCACGCTGTCCATCGACGCTATTCAGCAAGCCAACTCCGGGCATCCCGGAACCCCAATGGGCATGGCACCCGTGGTTTATTGTTTGTGGCAGCGCTTTCTGCGATTTGATCCCGAAGACCCAATCTGGCCGAATCGTGACCGTTTCGTGCTCTCCGCCGGACACGCGTCGATGCTGCTTTATTCGATGCTTTATCTAACCGGTGTAAAGGCGGTCGACCCTGATTACGAGATCGTCGGCAAACCTTCGGTTTCCCTCGACGACATCAAGACCTTTCGACAGCTCGGCAGTCGCTGCCCCGGTCACCCGGAATATCGCTGGACGTCAGGTGTCGAGACCACTACAGGTCCTCTAGGCCAAGGTGTTGCGACGAGCGTTGGCATGGCGATAGCGAATAAGTGGCTGGCCGCCCAGTATAACCGCCCCGGCTTCGACCTGTTCACTGCCGATGTCTACGCGCTATGCGGCGACGGTTGCATGATGGAAGGTATCTCGAACGAAGCAGCCTCGCTCGCTGGCCATCTCCAACTCGATAACCTGTGCTGGATCTACGATAACAATCACGTGACCATCGAGGGACACACCAACATCACTTTTCGCGACGACGTCGCGTCTCGCTTCCTGTCGTACGGCTGGAACGTAGAGCGCGTCGGCGATGCTAACGATCTGGATATGCTGGAGCGAGCTTTCAGGGTCTTCAAGAAGACCTTCGACCGACCTACCCTCATCATTGTGGACAGCCACATTGGGTATGGCTCTCCGCATAAGGAAGATAGTCCCGCCGCCCATGGTGAACCGCTCGGTGAAGACGAGATCAAGTTGACCAAGCGCAGCTATGGATGGCCGGAGGACGCGAAATTCCTGGTGCCGGACGGCGTTCGCGAGCACTTAGCGGAAGGCCTCGGCAAAAGGGGTCGTGAGTTGCGGACCGCGTGGGAGTCTGGCTTCCAGGAATACAAGCGACAGTTTCCGGCACTGGCGGACCAGATCGAACAAATGCAGAAGCGTGAGCTGCCCGACGGTTGGGACCAAGAGTTGCCAGTCTTTAGTGCGGATTTCAAGGGCTTGGCCTCGCGCGACTCTTCCAGCCAGGTACTGAATGCGATCGCAAAGAGAGTTCCATGGGTCATGGGTGGATCGGCGGATTTGACCCCATCCACCAAGACCCGGCTGACCTTCGATGGCTCCGGCGATTTCAAGGCCGGCAGCCATGATGGTCGCAATCTCCACTTTGGAATCCGCGAGCACGCGATGGCGGCCATCTTGAACGGGATGAGCCTCGTCAAGGTGCGGCCCTATGGGTCGGGGTTCTTTATATTCAGCGACTACGCGCGTGGCGCGATTCGTCTCAGTGCCCTGATGGAGCTGCCGATCATTCACATCTTCACCCATGATTCGATTGGCGTGGGCGAGGATGGCCCGACGCACCAGCCAGTCGAGCAGCTCGCTAATCTGCGTTCCCTCCCCGGCCTCCTGGTGATCCGCCCCTGCGACGCGAATGAGGTGGTCGAGGCCTGGAAAGTCATCATGAGGCAGCGCCACGCGCCGGTGGCGCTGATCCTGAGCCGACAGGCGTTGCCCACTTTGGACCGGGGAAAATATGAGGCGGCGAGCGGCCTCGCGCGCGGTGCCTACGTTTTGGCCGACGCACCGAACGGCAAACCAGACGTTCTCCTGCTCGCTACCGGCAGCGAGGTAGCGCTGTGCGTGCAAGCCTACGAACAGTTGTTACGCGAAGGAATCAGCGCGCGTGTGATTAGTATGCCTTGCTGGCGGCTGTTTGAAGACGAGGATCAGGAATATCGCGATAGTGTCCTGCCGCCAACCGTCAAAGCCCGCGTGTCCATCGAGGAAGGCTCTACGTTCGGCTGGGAGCGGTACGTAGGAGAGGAGGGTGCAAGTCTCGGTATGCACTTCTTCGGCGCCTCGGCACCCTTGAAGTCGTTGCAGAACAAATTCGGCTTCACAGTTGAGCATGTGGTGCGGGCGGCCATGACGCAGCTTGCAGCGCGATTCTAGGTGGTCGAAACGTTCGAGCAATGCTTATGACTTCTAAAGTCATATTATGCCTTAATGCCGGCTCCTCCTCGCTCAAATTTGCTCTTTATCAAATTGCTGACGAAAGCGAGACTTCGCTAGCACAAGGGGCGGTCGAGCACGACGGTCAAACGTCCCGGTTATGGGTTCATAGTGCTCAGCGGAGAATCGACCAAACCGGCACAGACGCGTTCTCGCTTCCCGCCGCCATGCGTCAGGTTGCTACCGAGCTGGAGCGCCTGAACCTTCCTCATCCCGATGCTGTTGGCCATCGCTTGGTACATGGCGGCCCCGATCACGCGGCCCCGGCACGTATAACCGATGCTCTCCGTCAGGAGCTTCGCGCCTTGATCCCTTTCGCGCCGCTACATTTGCCAGCAGAGATCGCCGGGATTGAATCGGTGAGCTTGCGCTTCCCCGATGTACCCCAGGTAGCGTGCTTCGATACCGCCTTTCACCGCTTGATGCCGGAAGTGGCGCAGCGCTTCGCCTTGCCGCGTGCCTTATGGGACGAAGGTATTCGCCGCTATGGGTTTCACGGAATCTCCTACGAATACATCATGCGGACGTTAGGCGCTAAGCCGCCCTCTCGTGTGATCATCGCTCATCTCGGCAACGGCGCAAGTATGGCGGCAGTGAAGGATGGAAGGCCGCTCGATACTACGATGGGATTCACACCCACTGGCGGCTTAATGATGGGAACGCGCAGCGGTGATCTTGATCCTGGCCTTCTGCTCTATCTTTCGGCGCAACGGCATTTCGACCTGCAAGCCCTCGCCCGTCTGGTCAACTGTGAGTCCGGATTGCTTGGCGTGTCAGGCATCAGCTCGGACATGAAGACACTGCTCGAACGAAGGGATAGTGAGCCAGACGCTGCGATAGCCGTGCTGATGTTCTGCTATCAGCTCCGCCAGCGGATCGGCGCCTTTGCCGCCGCGCTGGGGGGAATCGATCTTCTGGTTTTCACTGGCGGCATCGGCGAACGGGCCGCGCCGGTGCGCTGGGAGGCATGTAGTGGCCTGGAAGACTTCGGTGTCAAGCTCGATCCGGAGCGAAACGACGCTAATGCCGACACGATAAGCCTAGCTGACTGCCGGTGTCTCGTTCGCGTCGTTCCAACCAACGAGAATCTTATGATCGCCCATCATACTTCGCAATTAATCTTCTCCTCGCGACAGGAGAGCTCGGGATGACTATCTGGTCGAAAGTCGAGGGCTCGCCACAACCACCTGGTGCTACCTGGATCGAAGAAGAGAAGAGCTTCAACTTCACGCTTTACTCGAAACACGCAAGTGGCGTAACACTCTTGCTGTATTCCGCGAAAGATCTCGTTAACCCCATTCTGCGCGTTCCGCTCAACCACCTGATTCATAAGTCAGGGCGCGTCTGGCATTGTCGCCTCGCGGCTGAGAAGGCCGGCGATGCCTGCTATTACGCGTACTCGGTCGAAGGTTCAAACAACCTACCTGGCGACTGCAATGGCTTCGACCCCGACAAGGTTCTGATAGATCCGTACTGCCGGTTCCTCTTCTTTCCGCCCAACTTCCAGCGTAGTGCTTGCGTCGGACGTGGATCGAATGCCGGAAAGGCACCCGTCGGCGTGCTTCCATTCAGGACTTTGCCCTTCGACTGGGGCGTCGACTCGAGGCCTCGTCACGGCTCGGACACGATTATTTACGAGATGCACGTGAGAGGTTTTACGAAACGCAGTAACTCCGGGGTGCCCGCCGGGAAACGTGGAACGTTCGCTGGAGTGATCGAGAAAATTCCGTATCTAAAAGAGCTTGGAATCACCGTGGTCGAATTGTTGCCGGTGTTTCAGTACGACCCCGATGAAAACAACTACTGGGGATATATGCCGCTGAACTTTTTCGCCCCGCATCAGGGTTACGCTGTTGTTTCAAGTGTGGCGGAAGCCATAACCGAGTTCAAGGCAATGGCAAGAGCCCTCCATGAGGCTGGAATCGAGCTGATCCTCGATGTCGTTTACAACCACACGACCGAGGCTGGCACTGAGGGCCCCACGTATAGCTATCGAGGAATTTGCAACAGCAGCTACTACCTTCTTGACGAAAGCATGGCGCACTACCGAAACGACACCGGTACCGGCAATGTTCTGCGATCGGCCCATCCCGTGGTGCGCAAGCTGATAATCGACAGCCTCCGCTTCTGGGTACTCGAGATGCACGTTGACGGGTTTCGATTCGATCTGGCGTCCATTTTTAGCCGTAACAATGACGGGTCGATTAATCTGGAAGATCCTCCATTGATCGCCGAAATTACCGGCGGGGCCGAATACGCGGAGATTCGCCTGATCGCAGAGGCGTGGGACCCGGCCAGTTACGAATTGGGACGCAGCTTTCCCGGACAAAGCTGGAGCCAGTGGAACGGCAAGTTTCGCGATGATGTTCGCGCTTTCGTCAAGGGCGATCGTGGAAAAATCGGCGATTTGATCACCCGGCTGTATGGCAGCAGCGACTTGTTTCCGGACGACCTCGACAACGCCTATCACGCGGCTCAGAGCGTCAATTACATCAGCTCTCACGACGGCTTTTGTCTTTACGATCTGGTAGCGTACAACGTCAAACACAACCAGGCCAATGGTGAAAACAATAACGACGGAACCAATAACAATCTAAGCTGGAACTGTGGGTGGGAAGGGGATCAGGCTGTACCGGCTGAAGTGATGCAGCTGCGGAAGCAGCAGATCAAGAATTTCTTTACAATCCTGATGCTCTCTAACGGAACTCCGATGTTCTGTGCCGGCGACGAGTTCATGAACACTCAGCGGGGCAACAACAATCCCTGGAATCAGGACAATGAGACCACCTGGCTTGACTGGGACTTGCTGGAAAAGAACAAAGGCATGTTTCGTTTCTTTAAGGAGATGATCGCATTTCGCAAAGCTCATCCATCATTGGCGCGCAGTCGATTCTGGCGCGAGGATGTAAGCTGGTATGGCACCAATGGGCAGGTGGATCTTGGATATTCATCGCACAGCCTCGCCTTTTGTCTGCATGGTAGTTCACAGCTGGATCGTGACATCTACGTGATGATCAATGCGTACTGGGAAGACTTGAATTTCAAGATTCAAGAAGGGGATGTGAACGATTGGATGAGGGTGGCAGATACGAGCATGCCGAGTCCGGTCGATGTGCTCGAAATCGGAAGAGAAGAGCCCTACAGGTCCCTTAACTACGAGGCTAAAGCGAGATCCATAGTTGTTTTAATAAAAGGTGCTTGAGCGTATAAACCGCGTCCTTCACGAGCCTCTTGAAAGAGACCTCGCTGGGTAAATCCGTCAATCCGTGCCAGATCAAGCTGAAGGTCCAGCTCCTGCCTGGCAGTTGAGCCGCGCTTTTCGGAACGTTAAATAACGAAAATTCCAAATACCTAAGAATAAAGCTGACGTGAACGAAGTACTTCCCGCAGTTCATGTATCACGTCATTGGCGAAACGGCATTGGAGTCGGTCGGGCCAGCTTACCGGTCGTACAGGCTTGTCTCTGACACCAAACAGCGATCACAACGCCCGGCAGCTTGGGCACCGGGAAGGGGCTGAACTTTGTTAAGGTGTTTACCAGACTGTTGCCGCGCTCGGTAGGAACTTGCGAACTGGCCGGGTTTGGAGCGGTGGCCGAACCTTATCCGGACCTGGTGGAATGGGACTGCGGTGAATATGGGGGTCTGCGTTTGCCCATATCCTTTGACGACGCCCAGGCTGGCAACCGTTCCGGGACGCCTTTCCTGAAGGAGAGTCGCCACAACACGTAGGCGAGCGGGCGGACCATGTGGTCCGACGTGTCCGCGCAGTTACGGGGACGTACTTCTTTTTTCCAGCGGAGAATTCATAAGGGTTCTGGCCGCCCGCCGGCTAGCGCTCGGTCCGGGATCGGCTTATCCGCTTTGTTCACTGTGTCTTCAGACAACCAAGGGTTATCCATACGCCAGCCTCCATGGCGAAAGTCACCCGAAGCGCGCAATAGCCGCCGGTCGGGCGACAGAAGAGAGGTACCTATCAAGCTCGAACATATTGACCTGAAGCCTACGCATCGAGTTCAGCTCTGCTGGCATCGCGCGGCGTTGTTCGAGCATTCACGCCACTCTTGCGCTGACCGCTGTGCCTCAAGAGACAGCTTCGGAGAAACCTTAACCACGGACAAACCCACGACTGTGGTCGGCAAAAACTCCACGATCATCATGCACCGCGGGCCAGGAGGTTAACCTCTATGACGCGGGACTCGCGTTTGCACGCGGCGTGACCAATCTTTTCACGCCTATGGGGACAGAGGTTCGAAGGAATGCTCTATCGCGGACCAGTCCCACGCGTCGGCGAAGGAAGGTAGGGGTAAGAGAGAATGGTTGAAGGAAATGATCGAGTGCCGACGGGACTGGGAGATCTAGTGCGCTACACTCAAGTCACGGCGATTGTGGGCGACATTCTGAAAGTCCGAGCCCTCGATGTCGGCTTGGGTGACATGGCTCTCATCGAGATCCCCGGCGGTGAGCAATCGCTGGCCCAGGTGATCCAGCTAGAAGGAGATGAAGTGTCGTTGCAGGTCTTTGGCGGCGGCGAAGGACTTTCCACGCAGGCGACGGTGCGCTTCCTCGGGCATCCGACGCAGGTGACCTATTCGCCGAACATCCTGGGCCGCGTGTTCCGGGGTGACGGGAAGCCGATGGACGGAGGCCCCGACCTCTCGGGGGATCGCCAGGTCGACAGCGGCGGGCCATCCGTCAATCCGGTGACTCGCGTGGTGCCGACGCGGATGATCCGCACCCAGGTGCCGATGATCGACGTCTTCAACTGCCTAGTTGAAAGCCAGAAAATTCCAATCTTTTCGGTGGCCGGCGAGCCCTACAATCAGCTGCTGGCTCGCATTGCAATCCAGGCTGATGCGGAGATCATCGTTTTCGGCGGACTGGGGGTGATCTTCGATGACTACTACTTCTTCCGCAGCCGATTTGAAGACGAGGGCATCTTCGGTCGGACGGTGATGTTCGTGAATCTGGCTTCCGACCCGATTGTCGAGCGCGTGCTGACCCCGGATTTGGTGTTGAAGGTCGCGGAGCGTTTCGCTGTGGAGGAACGCAAGCGGGTGTTGGTGTTGATGACCGATATGACAGCGTATGCCGATGCGCTGAAGGAGATCGGTATCTCGATGGAACAGGTGCCTTCCAATCGCGGGTACACTGGCGATCTCTATAGCCAATTGGCGGTGCGCTATGAACGGGCTTGCAGCTATAAGGGCGAAGGGTCAGTCACCATCCTGACGGTGACGACCATGCCGGGCAACGATGTCACGCATCCCGTTCCTGATAATACCGGTTACATCACCGAGGGACAGTTCTATCTGCACGACGGCATGATCGACCCTTTCGGCTCGCTGTCTCGCCTAAAGCAGAATGTCATCGGCACTGCGACGCGTGAGGATCATGCCCAGATCATGAATACCATGATCCGGCTCTATGCCGGCGGCAAGGAAGCGCAGCAGAAGCAGGCGATGGCCTTTGATCTATCAGCCTACGATCACAAGTTGATCAAGTTTGCCGATGCATTCACCGCCAGGTTCATGAATCTCAATGTGTCGATGTCGTTGGAGCAGGCGCTCGACGTTGGATGGCAAACGCTGGCGGAATACTTCGCGCCACAAGAACTCCTGATGAAAGAGACACTGATCGAAAAGTACTATCCACGCAAGGATTCTACTGTCGCGGCTAACGGACAGACCGAGGCGCGTGCCTGAGCGAGGACATGGCAACCGTCTCACTTAGCAAGAGTTCCCTTCAGCAGCAACGCCAGAAGCTTGCACTGTTCGAGCGTTTCCTGCCTTCGCTCGATCTGAAGCGGCAGCAGCTGATGGCGGAGTACAAGAAGTCCGTGCAGGTACTCGCGGAAGCCGAGCAGGGTGCGGACAAGGTGAGCCAGTCGTTGGTCGGATTGCTGCCCATTCTTGGCAGCGCAACGATGAAACTGTCCGGCTTGGTGCGCATCCGCCGCGTTGACATCGTTGAGGAAGATGTTCTGGGAGTCAGCCTGCCGGCGCTGAAGGCGGTCGAATTCGCTACCGCGGACTATTCGCTGCTGGCGACGCCGTTTTGGATTGATGATCTCGTGGCCTGCCTTAGGGAGGTGGTCACTTCTCGCATTCGCTTGCACGTGTTTCGCGAGCGGGCGACTCGGATGCAAAGTGCCGTCCAGCGCATTACCCAGCGGGTCAACTTATTCGACAAAGTACTCATCCCCAACGCCAAGCGAAACATCGCTCGCATCCAGATTTTCCTTTCGGACATTGGTCGGGCCGCAGTGGTTACTTCGAAGATCGCTAAACGCAAGCGGACTTGGCGGCCGGCGGCGCCTGAAGCTTCTGCACAGGAGATCCGTTAATGGCCATCGTGGCGTTATCGAAGGTTACCTTGTATGGCCCGGCGGCGGAAAAAGACGACGTGCTCGATGGGCTTCAAAGTCTCGGTTGCGTGCATCTGAACAACCTGCGCCCGGGCGCCGCCGAAGGGGTCGACCCCGGTCCTTCATACCCAGACGCGGGTCAGGCATTGCAGTACCTACAGGAAAGTCCCGTGCGGCGACGAACGCCCGGGCATGAAGAGAAACTCGATATCCAGGCGTTGGTGAAAGAGGTACTGGATATCCGCGACCGCTCGCGCGCACTGACCGAAGAGCGCGCACAGCTTCGCAAGTGGATCGCTGACCTCGGGCCTTGGGGGAACTTCGAGCTACCGCCGGAGTGGACCAACCAGAGCGCGTTGCGGGTTTGGTTCTACATGGTCCCACACCACCAGAGGCGACGCTTGGATGCGATCACGCTGCCCTGGAGTATCGTGGCACGCGACCATCGGTTTGCGTACGTTGTGGTCGTGTCCGCCGACCAACCTACCGGCATGCCGGTGCCGGTGGTACCGCTCGAGCCGCGTTCGGTCTCACAGATGCGCGGGCGTCTGGCGCAGGTTGAATGGGAGCTGGACGAGCTCGACTACCGACGCATTGGCCTGACATTTCATAGGGACACGCTCCGCGCGCATCTGGATGAGGCCGATGATCGCGCCAATCGACAGCGTGCCGCGATGCGGGTACTGGAGCGGGACCAAGTGTTCGCCGTGCAAGGTTGGGCACCAAGCGCGCGCGTTCCGGCGGTGCACCAGTTCGCCGCTGAACGCCAATTGGCCCTGACGATCGCGGGTCCTAGCCCTCTCGACACGCCTCCCACCTTGCTGGACAACCCGCCGGCGCTGCGCGGTGGGGAGGAACTGGTGGAGTTCTACATGACGCCCGCATACCGCCTGTGGGATCCTTCGAAGGTCGTATTTTTCGCATTCGCTGCTTTTTTCGCAATGATCTTTTCCGACGCGGGATACGCCTTTCTCTTGGGGCTCCTTTTGTTGGCCATATGGAAGCGCATGGGCCGCACTGCAAATGGTCGCGGCCTACGCGATGTGATGCTGGCGCTGGTCATGTTTTCGATCGTCTATGGGGTTTTAGTGGGATCGTACTTTGGCATCGCTCCGCCCGCAGGCTCTTGGCTTGCCTCGCTCCATGTCCTCGATGCCAACAATCAAAACCTGATGATGTGGATTTCGATCGGTATCGGGACGGCACACCTCGTCTACGCCAACCTGGTCACCGTCTGGTGGCGCCGGCATTCGCTCACTGCGCTGAGTGCACTGGGGTGGGCCGCCATCATTCTTGGCGGCTTCTGCCTCGGGCTGGGGAAAAACTATCCCGAGCTTCCTGGGCTAAGTTCTTTGCCAAGCGTGGGAACGTGGGGTCTTGCGCTCGGCGGTCTGCTGGTACTGCTCTTTACGAGCGAACGCCCATTCAGCCTAGCCCTGACCAATGTGTTCGGCCGACTCGTCGATGGGCTCAAAGGAATCACGGGACTCTCCAAGGCGTTTGGCGATGTCCTCAGCTACCTGCGTTTGTTCGCCTTGGGGTTGGCCTCGATCAAACTGGCGGAAGCTTTCAACAACTTGGCCGCGACCTCCTTCGCTTCTAGAGGCGTGGGGGTGTTGCTCGGCCTGCTGGTCTTGCTGGTAGGCCACAGCATCAACTTCGGCATGGGAATCTTGAGCGGAGTCGTACACGGCTTACGACTCAACCTGATCGAATTTTTCAATTGGAGCCTTCCTGAAGAAGGGGAATTGTTTCGGGCCTTCGCGAGGAAGGCAATCAAAGCGGACGAATGAGGAGACTAGGTCTATGGAAGATATTCTCTCACTCCTGGGGTGGATCGGCATATACAGCCCGGTCGCGCTTGGCGCAGTAGGCAGTGCGATCGGCTGTACTATCGCTGGAAAGGCAGCATGTGGAGCCATTATGGAAGTCGACGGTGGTTACGGGCGTTACATCGGACTGTCGGTGTTGCCGTCCTCGATCGTCATCTATGGCATTGTCATCATGTTCACACTCAATCGTGCCGTCGGTTCGGCGACCTCACCCGGCTTGTTCGGGGTGGGGTTTCTGGTGGGCATAGCAATGCTCTACATCGGCATTCTCCAAGGCGAGTGTTGCGCTGCCGCGATCAACGCCAGCAAGAGCAAGCCAGCAATCTTTGGTATCTCAGTGACACCGGCAGCGATCGTGGAGGGCTTTGCGGTGTTCGCGTTTGTGTTTGCCCTTATCGTCAGCGCTGCGATCCCAAAGGGGTGATTCGAACATGGCATCGGAACAGCCAATCAATTCGTCGGGGATGGGCGCAGCTAGTGCCCCCCAAGTGACACCGCAGGCTCCGGCAGCGGAGTCCGCCGGAGTCGAAATCCTAATCGCACGGCTACGCGATGACGGGATCGCGCGCGGGCGCAGTCAAGCCCAGGCGCTCGTCACCGCGGCCAAGCAACAGGCCGCCGATATCGTTGCCTCAGCCAGGCGAGAGGCAGAGGCCGTTGCCGTCAAGGCCAATGAAGAAGCCAAGAAACTGAAAGTTGTCGGCGAAGACGCCATTCGCCTTGCGATGCGCGATACGATGCTGTCGCTGGAAGCTGACCTGCTCAACCGATTTCAGAACATGTTGCGGGGATTGGTCAAGGGCGTGCTCCAGGACCCGAATTTTCTACAGCGCCTGATCCTAGAGGTTGCGGGCAAAGCGGCGCCATCGATGCAGCGCGCGGAACTACTAATTCCCGCCGAAGTCGTTTCGCTGGAGAGGCTACAGCGCAAGCCCGAAGAAGCCAAGCCTGGGACGCTGACACACTTCGTTCTCTCGATGGGCGGAGGCATGCTGCGTGAGGGCTTGAGCCTTGGGGTCACCGACGGTTTCGCGGCAGGGATTCGAGTCAAGTTGGTGGATGAGAACGTGCAGATAGACTTGACGGAGTCCGCCGTCAGCATGTTGTTGCTGAGGCACATGCTCCCCCGGTTCCGTGCCTTGCTCCGCGGCGCGGTGGTAGTCGACCACAGTGACACGAAGCAGCCTGAAGCGGCTGTGAACAGTCGGCCGGCGGCATGAGAGTGAACAGCAATCTTTTTCCGATTCGATTTAGCGAGAGTAGGGCCGTTGCCAGCCCCCATTCGTACTACATGCTTGTCTCCAGTTTACCGGCGCTACCGCCTCGCTTCGAGGTGGACAGACTACCCATCACCCTCGAACGGCTCCAGGCGCGATTGCGCATGCTCCAGCCGGCGGATGCTCAGGCGATTAATCGGATGCTGGACATCCTCGCCTGGAGCCGACAGGTTGTCGAGGCACCCGACGCAGCGGTGGTGAAGCGCTACAGCGAGCTCATGCGAGAGGTTACGAACCCGTTGGTGCGCGAGGTGGTTGGCGTAGGCATCGACGTGCGTATGATCATGGCGGCGTTGCGGCGTCGCCGCCATGGACAGGGCGCGCCCGTGAACGGGCTCGGCCAGTGGTTCGGACACATCCGTCGCCACTTCAATCAGCCCGACTTTGGGCTTGGCTACGTGTTTCCTTGGCTTCTTCCTTTCGATCAATTGCTTGAGCACCGAGATGTGCTCACCCTCTATCGACGAATGCTACAGGAAACGTGGGCGTACGTGAGAAAACGCATGCATGACTACGACTCCTTTAGCTTCGAGGCCGTGGTGTTGTACATCGCGCGCTGGGACATTATCCACCACTGGCAGCAGCTACAGGCCGAGCGCGGTCGCGCCGTGTTCGAAGCGCTCGTTACGGAGGCTATGGGTGAGTATGCCAAACTCTACTCCTGAAACGCGTGTCACAGCGGTGACTGGGAACATCGTGCGCGTCGAGAGCGAGGCGCCGATCATGAAGAATTCCGTCGCCTTCGTACACGTTGGGAACGCGCAACTTAAGGGCGAGGTGCTGCGCGTCCAGGATCGTCGCGCCGACTTGCAAATCTTTGAGGAGACCCAGGGCGTTCGCGTCGGAGCAGAGGTTACCCTCACCAAGGAACTGCTCTCGGCTACCTTAGGGCCTGGCTTGCTGGGCATGGTCTATGACGGACTTCAGAATCCGCTAGACACCCTCGCCAAAAGAGATGGATTCTTTCTGGTGCGGGGCGAGTCAGTATCCCCGCTTGATCTGACGCTGAAATGGTCCTTTGTCCCCGTCAGCAAATCTGGCCAGTGCTTGCGTGCAGGTGACGCTATCGGCACCGTGCAGGAACGCCGCTTAGTGCACAAGATCATGGTGCCCTTCGATGAGCCCGGCGAAGTCGAAGTCACTTCAATCCGGCAGGGTGAATTCACGGTCAGCGAACCGGTTGCTCACATCCGCGATGCGGCGGGTCGGCAGCGCGAGTTGACCCTATCGCAAGCGTGGCCCGTACGGCGGCCGGTGCCGGAGACATTACTGCGCCGTGGCCTGTGCGAGCGGCGCTATCCGACCCAGCCGCTGACCACCACGATAAGATTAGTCGACACGTTCTTCCCGATCGCGCTGGGAGGCACTGCCTGTATTCCCGGCCCATTCGGGGCGGGGAAGACGGTGCTTCAAGGTCTGATGGCGCGCTATTCCATGGCCGATGTCGTCATTCAGGTCGCTTGTGGCGAACGTGCCGGCGAGGTGGTGGAAACGATATCGGATTTCGCCACGATGAAGGATCCGCGCGGCGGTTTGCTCATGGATCGCACGGTGGTGATCTGCAATACCTCTTCGATGCCTGTGGCGGCACGTGAAGCCTCGATCTACATGGGCCTCACCCTGGGTGAGTACTACCGCCAGATGGGGCTCAACGTGCTCCTGATCGCCGACTCGACATCGCGCTGGGCGCAGGCGATGCGCGAAACTTCTGGACGCCTGGAAGAGATTCCCGGAGATGAGGGCTTTCCAGCGTATCTCGACTCGAGGATTAAGGGTGCCTACGAGCGCGCTGGGGTATTGCAGACAAACGACGGGTCAATTGGCAGTCTGACGATGGTTGGCACCGTGTCACCCGCCGGCGGCAACTTCGATGAGCCGGTTACACAATCGACGCTCGGCACGGTCAAGACGTTCCTCGGATTGTCATCGGAGCGGGCCTACAAGCGGTTCTATCCGGCTGTCGATCCGCTGATCTCCTGGTCCAGGTATCCGGAACAGTTGCGGCTCTATTTCGACGAGCACCTGCAGTCGGGTTGGACGGATGCTGTCCGCGACCTCTCTCAGCTTCTCCATCAGGGAGACGGCATCTACCAAATGATGCAGGTCACCGGTGAAGAAGGCGTCACGCTCGCAGATTATGTCACCTATCAAAAGTCACTATTCCTCGACATGGTTTACCTGCAACAGGACGCGTACGACAAGGTGGATGTCTCAGTACCCTTGGAGCGCCAGAAGGAGTCTATTACTCTACTCCGAAACCTTATTCTGCGAGACTACCCATTTTTCGACAAAGAGGAAGCGCACCGCTTCTTCACCCAACTTACTAGCTTGCTAAAGAATCTGAACTACACAGCCCGAAAGGCCCCGGAATATGAAACGTACCTATCGCAGATTGATGAACTCGTGAAGACGCTCGGTCGCACCGGCGCCGCGAGACCTGAGGCTCAGGTTGGGCCACGTGTCGCAACAGGCTCATCGTCTCCTGCTTCCAGTACAGAAAGACCGAGCGAAGCAGCAAGAACGCCTGCGGACAGTCAATAGTCGCCAGCGGTCACCCAGGTGAACTGCGAAAAACTTCTCATTCACAAGCAGCGACAGGCTCGAGTTCGCCGGGCTACCGACGGCCTCATTCCTGACCTCGGGCGTTGTTCAGATTGTGCACGGAATGGGAGACCATGCGCGCTTCGGTACGACAAGTGACCTGGCCGGGGATTTTTGGGCCAGCGCGAGTGAGCGAATAATCTCACTGGAGGCGGCACTGTTTGGGCCGAGGAACCGGTACAAGACGGAACCGACGATAAGACCTGGTAACGGGGTTGGCCCGTCACAGGCTTTGCAGTATCGAGGCTTGCGCCGGCGATGGACCGGGCACTCTGCCTCATGCATAGGGGACGGGCTATGAAAGAACCTAACGCGTTTGTTGGGTTGGACATTCACGAGGAGGGCATTGCGATAGCGATAGCCGAGGCCGGCCGAAGTGGCGAAGTTCAGTTTTTTGGAGATCCGCGATGAAGCGGCAGCGGTCATCAAATTGGCGCGAAAGATCGGCTGCTCATACGCGAGCGGGCTCTACGCCTATGAGGCCGGTGGGTGCGGATACGGGCTTCATCGTCAGCTCAAAGGGCTTCACCATCACGGTGTAGTGGTTGCGCCCCCTAAGATTCCGCGAGTAACAAACGGCCGCGTCAAGAATGATCGGCGCGACGCGGTTACTTTGGCGCGCCTGCTGCGCGCGGATGAACTCTCACCGGTATGGATTCACGACGAAGGGCACGAGGCGATGCGCGGGTTGGTCCGCGCACGCCATGCTGCCGCGGACGATCTGCGCAAGGTGCCGCAACGGATTCAGGCTTTCCTGCTGCGTTATGAGCGTCGCTGTGAGGGTTCCCCCCTGGACAAAGATGTACGCGTTCTGGCTGGGCCACCAGCAGCGCATCCGGCGCAGCAGATCTCCTTTCAAAGCTATCTCAGCAGCGCCGGCCACGCGGCAGCACGACGCGACGAACTCGAAGAAAAAATTCGCGAGTTGCTGCTAGGCTAGTCGTTGCGGCATATCATAGATGCGTTGCAGTGCTTGCGTGGCATCGCCCTAATAACGGCGGTAACACTGGTGGCAGAGATCGGTGATATTCGCTGTTTCCGACGGCGCTGGAACGCTCGCCGGGCAAGCCCGCGCGGATTGGGGTAGAGATTGGAGCACGCAAGCCACCGGTGGCCGAGCCGGTGCGCGAGATCGCCTGGAAAGCGCAACTCCGTCCCTATCATCGCTTCCGTCTGATGTTGGCGCGCGGAAAAAAATCGCAGGTTGTGGTTACCGCGCGTAATCCGACGGTTGATCCAGACCAAATTTCGCGATGCCGACGGCTAACAGCGAATCATGCATGCAGACCGGCAAAAATACCCGGCCGGTTGGAGGTAGCTGTCAGTTTCCGAAGTCGCTCGAACGCTGGCTCCGACAGCATGTCTTCTGTGCAACGCCAGCGCCAGTTGCCTTCAGCGCGACCGGGCAAGTTCATACGAGCGTCCGTCCCAAGGTTCAGCACATCCTGGAGCGGAACCATGGCTAGGGCGGCCACCGACGACCATGCCAGCCTGATCAACTCCCATGCGACTTCACTGCTTTCACCGCTTGCGTGCTTTAGATAATTCCAAACCTTTTGCCCGTGGCTTTGCGGCAATTTTTCGAACCAACCGCGCGTCGTATCGTTATCATGGGTTCCCGTATAGACAACTGTGTTTGCACCATAGTTTTCCGGAAGATAAGGATTGTCCGAATCACCATCGAAGGCGAACTGGAGAACCCTTGTGCCAGGCAGATGGAACTGATCTCGAAGCGCGCGTACATCAGATGTGATCATTCCCAAATCCTCAGCTATAAATGGCAGACCATCTAGTTCCTTTTGTAAGGTGTTGAAGAACTCCGCATCCGGGCCCGGTACCCAACGTCCGGTTCGGGCTGTCGATGCCCCAGCCGGGATATGCCAGGCCGCGGCAAAACCGCGAAAATGGTCCAGGCGAATCACGTCAACATGCGCGAGTAGCGCCCGCACGCGGTCAACGCACCAACGATAGCCGGTCCGGCCAAGCGCTTCCCAGTTGTAAACCGGGTTACCCCAGAGCTGTCCGTCCGCACTGAAATAGTCGGGTGGCACGCCTGCGACGACGGTGGGTCGGCGTCGCTCATCCAAGAGGAAAAGCTCCGGGTCAGCCCAGACGTCGCTCGAATCCTCGGAAACGAAAAAAGGCAAGTCTCCAATCAAACGGATGCCTTTTGTCATCGATCGTGTGAAAGTCACCCCCTAACGATCGTTTGAAACTCCCCGCTCCGCAGCAAGGAGGCGCAGGGAGCGATGGCGAGTGAAGAGAAACCGGTAGTTTTTCCGTCGACGGCAAGCGAGTCGGCGGAGGAGCGGATGTTAAGAGCGGACTTAGTGAGCGAGATGGTCGCGCGCAAGGATCGGGGCGAAGGGATCAAAGCGATCGCGCGTGAACTGGGGGTGGATCGTAAGACCGTTAAGCGCTGGCTCAGGTTGGGTGCGTGGCAACCGCGACAAACGCAACGGCGGGCGCGTCAACTGGATCAGTTCGCGTCATTTATTGAGCGGCGTGCGCCCGAAGTCGGTTTTAACAGCGCGGTGCTTTATCGCGAGTTGCAGGGGCTGGGTTTCACCGGCGGTATCGTGCAGGTGCAGCGTCGGTTGCGGCCGCAGCGCGAACAGCGCAAGTGGTCGGAGCTGGCGACGGTGCGCTTCGAGACCGGGCCGGGTGAGCAGGCCCAGGTGGATTACGGTCAGCTCAAGATCTGGATCGGCGCGCAACGGGAGAAGGTTCATCTGTTCGTGTTTACGCTAGGCTACTCACGTCGGCTGTATGCGCACGCTTATCGACACGAACGGCTGACCAGTTTGCTCGACGGTCACGAGCGCGCGTTTCGCTGGTTCGGCGGAGTGACGCTGAGTTGCCTGTACGATAATCCGCGCAACCTGGTCTTGGGCCGTCGCGAGCACAAGGTGCTGTGGCATCCGCAGTTCGAGGATTTGGCCCGCTACTACGGCTTCACGCCGCGGGCCTGTCAGCCCTATCGGGCGCGCACCAAAGGCAAGGTCGAAAGCGGCGTCAAATACGTCAAACGTAACGCCTTGGCGGGCCGGCGTTTCACCTCATGGGAAGAGCTCAACGACTGGCTCGAACGCTGGAGCGTCGAGGTCGCCGATCAACGGATCCACGGCACCACCCACGCACGTCCCGCCGATCGCTTCGTCCATGAACAACTGATCCCGCTCGGCATGCGACCGCCGTATCGTTACGAGCGCGTGCAGACCCGCCGCGTCGCCAACGACGCGCTGGTGGCGGTCGGGGCCGCGCGCTACTCGGTGCCGGTCGCGTACGTCGGCCAGATCGTCAGTGTGCACGAAGGGGTTGGGGACTATGCGTTCTTCCATCACGACCAACTGATCGCGCGGCATCCGAAGGCTGATCGCTACAGCGTGGTGATGGAACCGGCGCATTACGCGGGCTTGTTACGGCCGGGCGCTCAGCCGCCGCCGGGCACACCGCCGCGTTGCGATCCCTACTTTAACGGGTTCGGTGAAGTGCCGGTGCGCGACCTCCAACTCTACGAAGCCGTCAGCCAAAACACGGGAGGTGACGCCCCATGAGCACGCCTCAACTCGAACGCCTGCATGAACAGTGTCAGCGGTTGCGGCTCTATCAAATCGAGCAGGAACTGACTACGCGCCTGGAGCAGGCCGCGAAAAAGGAACTTTCCTACGCCGACTTCCTCGACCAGTTGTTGGCCTGCGAGGTCGACGCGAAAACCCACAAGCATCAGCAGATGCGTATCGCGATGGCGCGCTTCCCCTTCCAGAAGACGCTCGAGAGCTTTGACTTCAAGTTCCAGCCGTCGCTCGATCCCAAGCAAATCCGCGAACTGGCCACGGGCCGCTACATCCAGGGCGGCGACAACTTGTTGTTGCTCGGCCCGCCCGGGGTCGGGAAAACCCATTTAGCGGTCGCGCTCGGCATGAAGGCCTGCGAGCAGGGCGTGCGCACCTTGTTCGTTACCGCGACGGCCCTGATTACCACGCTCGGCAAGGCTCTGGCCGAAGGCAAACTCGACGAGCGACTCAAGCTGCTGACCCAGCCGCAGTTGTTAATCTGCGACGAGATCGGCTATCTGCCGATCGACCGCCAGGGCGCCAACCTGTTCTTCCAGCTGGTCTCGCGCCGCTACGAACGCGGCTCGATCATCATTACCAGCAATCAGAGTCTGGGGGCTTGGGGCGAGGTCTTCGGCGATACCGTCATCGCCAGCGCCATCCTCGACCGCCTGCTCCATCACTCGATTACGCTCAACATCAAAGGCGACAGTTTCAGGCTCAAGGAGAAGCTCAAGGCCGGCCTGCTTAAGTCCAAACTCGACGGCCCAGCCGCAACCTGATGCCGCGGCGGATACTCATACGGAGTGGCGAAGGGGCTAGCCCCCTCGCGCTCCCCCAACCGGACACCATTAACCGGGAGGGGGGAGTTTCAAACGATCCCAAGGGGGGAATTTCGGACGATCGTTGACACCTTTGGTATGCGCATACTGTTTGAGTTGATCCGCCTGACGGAACAATAGGAATTGGGCAAAACAAACCTTGTCGACCTCAGGCCCCAGTTCTCGACGGGCTTGAGCCAGCGCTGACGGAGTACGCTGGACCAAGTCAACAGGCCATTCAAGGTAGTGGACGCCCTTGTATTTTACTTTTAGCGCCCGGAACAAACCGTAGTCCTCTAGCCAGTGTGTATGGTCATGCCGGAAATTCTCGTAGGCCGTTCCTAGGTCCGGTCGGGCTCCGGCTTTAAAGTTAAGCCAGGCGATATCGAGGAGTCGATTTTTGAAGGTTATCACAGCATCGTAATCGACAGCGGCTGCCGGAAACGGGTGACCCTCACAGTCGCTCTCCAACAGAAGTCGGTCCTCAATCAAGCGGCTCGGGCTTATCAAAAGCCAGTTGCCGGCGAAGGAAGATGAAGACTGGTATGGTGAGTTTGCATATCCAGTAGGGCCGACGGGGAGTGCTTGCCACCAGGTCTGGCCCGCTTTGCAAAGCCGGTCAACCCATGCGAACGCGGGCGGGCCCAAATCGCCAATGCCATATGGCGAGGGCAGTGAAGTAACATGCAGCAATACGCCGCAGGCTCGATAATCCGGTGGGAAGGGAGGAAGATGCGAAGCCTGAGTGTCTGGGCTCATAGAGATCCTCTTTCAGGCATAAGGGAGCAATACTCGCGGGTAGCCGACAGATCGGCCGGTTTGATTGCAGCAGCTGCGAGGAGGAATTGTTGGAAGGTCATCCCCAGCTGGCGAAAGCCACCCTGACAGAAAATAAACGCGTAAAGCTCCAACATTTCATCGCGCATGGTCGTGGGCATCGTCGGCGGTGTGCGCGCCTGAGGGAACGAGCGTGGTTCGCGGCATGGAATCGTGCCAGCCGGTAACATGCGAAGTTGTGACGGTTCGATCGTTTTGAATGATGCGGAGATTGCAGCCTTCGTCTGAACTAGTGCGCCCATAGTAGTGACCTTCCTTCCGCTTATCGTGTTGGGTTCGGGACTCAGCTGCATCCGCATCCCAGAAATTGTGTTTTGCTCTTGTATTGATGCGTTGACGGCGGCCGCTGGGGGCAACGGCCGCCGTCTTCCTCGGGCGAGGTACGGAAGAGAAGAGGTGGGGTGGGTTAGGGACACGGATGAGCATTTCCGCCAATGCTTTGTCACCGCGCCTGCTCTGTAGGCCTAGTCTATCGGCAGTTAAGCTCGGACTGCACAACCTCTGCAGAGGCACCGCGCTGACGCTTTCGGCCGTGCCAACGGCCACACAACAATCATGCGTGAAGAATGGAGTCCCATTGTGTGCTGGTCAGATTCACAGGCAGTCCGTTCCGGGGATTTGGTACCGGCTGGTGCAGCGGCATTGAACGTTTCATCCGCTGCTTGACAACGGCAAGGCATCAGCCGCACGAGAGAGGGTCTTTTTGGCTGTTGCCGTAATGCTTCCTTAAAGGTACGCGTTTGCTTCCGGCTTGGCGGAGGGGCTCATCAAGAGTAAAAATCGGATTGGGGAAGTCATGAAGGATTTCGGTTCGGCCTGGACACCGTGGACATTTTCTCTGGGGGAGAATTTAAGCAAGAAACTCACTTTTGCAGAGCCGGGTAGGAGGAGTCGACTCCCCTTCCGGAAGGCAATTGAGTTGCAATCGACGGTCAGCGACGGCTGGCGCTTGTCTTATCTGAAGGAAATGGATGAATCACTCGGTGAATTCGGAAGTTGAAAGAGCTTTCGGACACACGCGAACGGAGTTGGAGGGACCTCCGATGAAGACCCTGATGCCGTAGCAAGGTTCAAGGTTCTGGCGAAAGCGAGAGAGCTAGGTGAGGATCGGCCCTGCGGATCTTGTGCACCTCGAATTTTCCGCCGATCAATGTGGGAGAGAGCGCCCTGACGGAGCAGGAGGGAAGACCATGCGCGAATTCTTACCGAACTGTTTTCGTCGGATTTCTATACCCGGGACCCAAGGATAATTCGGCTACGCTCTCGTGCCGACCGACCTAACCTTGGGAGTCGCAGATGAAGCGTAACCAGACCTATAGATCTTGGCGGCCAGCCGCACAATGCCTGATCGGCAGCCTTGGTGTGGCATTGGTAACGTTCGCCTCCTTTCGACTCGATAACCGGCTCACTCTAGCCCTCCCTCTTGAGCTGCTTATTGTGGCACTGCTGTCTTTTGCGAACAGCCCCTTTCCATCGGTCTTTGTCTCCATCGTCGCCGCTCTATCCCTTGACTATTTCTTAATGCCACCGATTTTTTCGTTAGCGCTGGACAAAGTCACAGACGCTGTAGCCTTGTTGGTCTTTTTAACAAGTGCTGCCGTGATCATACTGCTGATGTCACAGCGCAAACGGGCCAAAGAGAGCGCTCAGCAAAATGAAGCGGAACTTCAACAGCTGATAGACGCGATTCCCCAGCAGGTCTTTGTTTTCGACGCGGACTGGAGCCCTCTTTATGCGAACCAGCGAGAACTGGAATACACCGGCCTTACTCCGCAAGAGGCACAGTCAAAAGACGCCGTTGCGAGAATCTTTCATCCGGACGATTTCAAGAGGTTAGTGGTCCTTCGCGAGCGCATGCGCTCGGAAGGCGCCCCTTTTGAGATGGAGGCGCGAATACGGGGTAAGGACGGGCAGTATCGCTGGTTTTTAATCCGAGACAATCCGCTGCTGGATGAGCAGGGACGCGTCCTTCGTTGGTACGGCACGCGCACCGACATCGAGGAAGGCAAGCAGGCCGAAGAAGCATTGCGCAAGGCGCAGACTTTGTTCGAAAACTTTTTCGAATTATCCCCTAATGCGATCATCGTGACTGAAGGAAACGGACGAATAATTAGAGTGAATGCGGAAGTTGAAAAGGCCTTCGGATACGCACGAACGGAATTGGAGGGACTGCCGGTGGAGACCCTCATGCCGGAGCGATTCCGCGCGATACATCCCAACCACCGAGGACGCTATAGCGCACGACCGAGCGTCCGCCCGATGGGCACGGGGTTACAGCTTTATGGCAGACGGAAAGATGGCGCCGAATTTCCAGTTGACATCATGCTCAGCCCGGTGGGAACGGCCGACCGCCCGATTTTCATGAGCGTCGTCCGGGATGTTTCCGACAAGAAGCGCGCCGACGAGGCCCTCAGGCTGAGCCAGCAACAGCTCCGGGACCAGGAGGAGCAGACTAGCAGAGACCTTCAACAGCTGATAGACGCGATTCCCCAGCAGGTCTTTGTTTTCGACGCGGACTGGAGCCCTCTTTATGCGAACCAGCGAGAACTGGAATACACCGGCCTTACTCCGCAAGAGGCACAGTCAAAAGACGCCGTTGCGAGAATCTTTCATCCGGACGATTTCAAGAGGTTAGTGGTCCTTCGCGAGCGCATGCGCTCGGAAGGCGCCCCTTTTGAGATGGAGGCGCGAATACGGGGTAAGGACGGGCAGTATCGCTGGTTTTTAATCCGAGACAATCCGCTGCTGGATGAGCAGGGACGCGTCCTTCGTTGGTACGGCACGCGCACCGACATCGAGGAAGGCAAGCAGGCCGAAGAAGCATTGCGCAAGGCGCAGGCGGAACTCGCCCGCGCTGTGCGGATCATGACCATCGGAGAATTGACAGCCTCCATCGCTCACGAAGTAAATCAACCGATTTCAGGGATAGTGATCAACGCGAATACCTGCTTGCGTTGGCTTAAGGAAGAATCGCCCGATCTCGAGGAAGCCCGGGAAGCTGCCCGTCGCATCGCCCGTGATGGGAAGCGCGCGGGTGACGTGATCGCCCGGATTCGAGCTCTGGCGAAGAAAACGCCCCCGGCGAAGGAACGGCTGGACATGAACGAAGCCATTCGTGAGATCGTTGCTGTTGCCGGGGACGAGATGCGCAGAAACAGCGTAGCTCTACGCATGGAATTGGCGGAGGATCTCTCGCCTGTGTTGGGTGACTCGGTGCAGCTGCAACAGGTAGTTCTCAATCTCGTCATGAACGGAGTCGAAGCCGAGCGCACTGTTGCAGAACGGCCACGAGAACTGATCATCAGAACCCAAAACGATGATGCGGGCCAAGTGAGGGTTGCAGTCCAGGACACGGGAATTGGTCTTGAACCTCAGAGCTTGGAACGGATTTTTGATGCTTTCTATACGACCAAGCACGACGGTATGGGCATGGGGCTCTCGATTAGCCGATCCATAGTTCAGTCTCACGGAGGGCGGCTGTGGTGGATGCCGAATGATGGCCCCGGTACAACTTTTTATTTTACGATTCCGAAATTCCAATAGGAAACTATTTGCCAGAGCCCGACGCAATAATTCTGGTCGTGGATGACGACATTTCTGTTCGAGAGGCTTTGGAAGGTCTCATTCGGTCGGCGGGATGGAGAGTCGAGACTTTTCCCTCGGCGCAGGAGTTTTTGGCTCGTCCGCCAGCCGATGCTCCTGGTTGTCTGGTGCTGGACGTACGGTTGCCGGGCCTGAGCGGGCTCGACCTGCAGAAGCGGCTGGCCGAGATGAACCTTGAGCTTCCGATTATTTTTATTACCGGCCATGGCGATGTTCCGACGTCGGTGCAAGCGATGAAAGCTGGAGCGCTGGAGTTTCTGACCAAGCCATTCGCCGACCAGGATCTGCTTAACGCAATTCAACAGGCGGTAAAGCATGACCGGGCGGAGCGCCGGTCGCAGGCGAAGATCAGAGAGTTGCACGGCCGCTACCAATCGCTAACGCCGCGCGAGCGCGAGATCATGGAGCGGGTGGTAGCTGGACTGCTCAATAAACAAATCGCGGCGGAGCTGGGGATAAGCGAGATAACGGTTAAAGCTCACAGAGGCCAGGTTATGCGAAAAATGCGAGCCGACTCTTTGGCGGATCTGGTGACAATGTCGGAGGCCCTCGGGATCCGGCGTGCGATCAAATTGTAAGCACGGTCAGCTCTCCAGGCCGCTGATCCACCAATACCAAAGTACAATAGATTTTTCTTTCGAAACTCCGCAGACTCACGCCAATGGCGAAGCGTAGCCTCATTTCCGTCGTTGATGATGACGAGTCGGTCCGTGAGTCCCTTGAGGGTTTAATGAAATCCGTTGGGCTCGCGGTGAAGGTATTTGCTTCGGCCGAGGAGTTCCTGGAATCGGATCGTACGAGCGATACCGACTGCCTGATCCTGGACGTGCGTCTGCCGGGAATCGATGGGATGGAACTCCACCGTCACCTGCTGGCCAGTCAGAGTGCAATACCGGTTATTTTCATTACCGCCCATGGGTCCGATGAGGAGATGCGTGCGAGCGCTTTAGCGAAAGGTGCGGTCGCTTACTTGATGAAACCGCTCGATGCTGAAGAGTTACTGAACGTGATCCGCCGGGCTCTGGGTGCGAAATGAACTAGCAAGACACTGAAGGAAAAGGTGCTCCCATGAGTAGCACAAGTCTTGTTTACGTGGTGGATGATGATGCGTCGGTCCGCGAAGCGGTGGAAAGTCTGATTCGTTCGGCAGGTCTGAGCGCTCGGACATTTCCGTCGGCGGAGGCGTTCTTCGCCGCGGGTGAGCTCCCGAGCTGCCTGGTGCTCGATGTGGAGATGCCCGGTTTAAGCGGGCTCGACGTGCAACAAGAGTTGGCCAAGTCGGATGTTCAGATCCCGGTCATTTTCCTCACCGGCCATGGCGACATTCCGATGTCGGTGCGAGCGATGAAGTCAGGCGCGCTGGAGTTTCTGACCAAGCCCATTGACGATGAAGTCCTCTTAAACGCGATCCGCAAGGGTATCGCTTTTGGTCAAATACGGCGGTTGCAGGAGGGGCGCGAAACTTCGCCACCAATAGCCCAAATCAGTTCGTCCATTGCGGCTGAAACCTACCAGCAAATCGCGGGGAGTGGCATGAAGGAGTCGTTATCTGCGCAGGAGAACCCAGCTGCTGATACCGGTTCCGTTGGGAGCGGGCTCTTTCGCCAGGAAGGGGACTACTGGACGGTCGGCGTTGGCAAGAGAATCTTTCGGGTGAAAGATTGCCTCGGACTGTCCTTCATCGCTTTTTTACTGCGTCATCCGGGGAATCAATTCCATGTGCTTGAACTTGGGGCGAGCGCTCCATGGCGCGAACTGGCGAGCGACCAGGCGAACCATCCGTCGGGCTCTTTGTCGATGAATCCGGAGGATCTGGAATCCTCGGGAATTCACGTTGGCGGTCTGGGCGATGCAGGCGAGCTCCTGGACGAGCAGGCCAAGGCGGCCTACAAGGTGCGGCTGGGCGAGCTGCGCGAAGAGTTGGAAGAGGCAAAGGAGTTTGGCGACGTCGAGCGGGCGGCCACGGTGGAGGAAGAGATCGACGCGCTTAGTGCTGAATTGTCACGTGGAATCGGGCTAGGCGGCCGCCATCGGCGGGCGGCCTCGGCCACAGAACGAGCGCGGCAGCGAGCCAAGAAAAACATCAAGACTGCGGTCGGAAGAATTGCCAAGCACGATCCCGAGCTGGGACGAATGTTGTCCCGCAGCATCAGGACCGGAATCTACTGCTCCTACAGCCCCGATCCCAGGATGCAAATTGCGTGGCAGTTTGAAATCCCACCTACCTCAGGAGTGTTGCCCGAGTCAGGAAATTCAGCTGTCCCTGCAGCTCAAGAACTGCATCCAGGGCCGGTATCGTACGATGCTGACGCGAGCGAAGGTGGCGCCTCGAGTTCTGCAAGTCATTCGCGACTAAGGAACCCCCGGTTGGTGGGAAGAGAGCGTGCACTAAGTGAGCTGCGAAATAGCCTTGGGAGAACATTGCGGGACCAGCACCAGATCGTCTTTATCACGGGCGAGCCTGGCATTGGGAAAACAACCTTGGCCGATGAGTTCCAGCGTCAGATGGCAGCCGAGGTACCGCGTCTTCGCATCGCGCGTGGTCAATGCAACGAGGGTTATGGTGGCAAAGAAGCCTATTACCCGATGCTGGAAGCGTTGAGTGAATTGTGCCGAGGCCCTCTAGGAGAGTCAGTCATTCAGACTCTCGCCGCGGAGGCGCCCACCTGGTTGGTGCAATTTCCCGCATTACTGACACACGAACACCGCGAGATGTTACAGCGCGAGCTTCTGGGGGCCACGCGAGAGCGCATGCTGCGCGAAATCGGTGACGCGCTGGAGACAATCGCTGGGGCGAGTCCGCTGCTGCTGGTGTTTGAGGATTTGCAGTGGGCAGATCACTCTACGGTCGATCTCATCTCGGCGCTGGCGCGTCGCCGGGCGCCGGCCAAACTGATGCTGATCGCGACCGAACGTCCGGTGGATATAGTGATTCCCGAACATCCTTTGAAAGCGCTCAAGCACGACTTGCTGTTGCATCAATTGTGTCACGAGATCATTTTAGAGCCACTGGAAGAGGCGGAGGTAGCCGAATATCTCACCGCCGAATCGTCCGACGGAAGGTTGCCGGAGGGGTTAGCGAAGTTGGTACATGATTACTCCGGAGGCAATCCGTTGTTCATGGTAGCGGTGCTCGACCATATGATCGAGCGGGGCTTCTTGTCACGAGAGAACAGAACTTGGGAGTTCAAGGTTGCGGTGGAGGAGGTCGCTCTCGAGGTACCCCAGAAGCTGCGCCGGATGATCGAAGCTCAGATCGCCGGCCTGACGCCGGGGACGCAGAAGATGCTGGAGGTAGCGAGCGTCGCCGGGATGGTATTTTCAGGCGAAGTCTGTGCTAACGCGACTAATCTTGATTCGGAAACGTTCGAAGAACTTTGCGAAGACCTCTCTCGCCGCCATCACATCCTGCGTTCGGCACGCTCCGCACACTTGTCGAAAGGTACCGCTTCCGGGCGCTACGAATTTGTCCATGCGCTTTACCGCGAGGTGTTCTATCGCCGGCTGGCGTCGGGACGGAGGGCTAAGCTGCACCAGAAAATCGGGGAGCAGATGGAAACAACTTTCTCGGATCGTTTGGGTGACGTAGTCCCTGAATTGGCGCGTCATTTCGAACACGCTTCGGAATGGCAGCGGGCGGTGGATTATTTTGGTGTTGCGGCCGAAACCGCCAGGCGCCGTTACGCCAATCGTGAAGCGACCGCCCTTCTGCAGCACGCACTCGATTTATCGGGCAAACTCCCCGAAGCCGTGCGCGGAATTAGCGAGATCAAGATTCTGGAGAAGCTGGGGATGATCCATGCTTCCGAATATGATCCTAGGGCAATCGAAGATTATGAAGCTATGGCGTCGCGGGCAGCTCGCCTTGGATTGATCGATGATGAGGCGCGCGCTCTCGTTAATCTGGCATATCCCCTGTCATGGTTTAGTTCGGAGCGGTGCCTAGCAGTTCTAGAGCGGGCCTTCCACCTTAGCGACAGCCAGGCTGGCCGACTACTACGGGCAACAACCCGCATTCTCTCCTCCCACTATCGAATTTGGGCAGGCGGCTGGAATGCTTCGGACGCCGCGGAGATTCGAAATATGCTCGATGAAATTCGGGAGGCCGGCGACCCCATTACAGTGGCCTTCTTTGTGGCCGTATACGGCATGCATCAGTGGGCCTCTTCCGAATACCGCGAAGCTAGCCGCAACTTGACGGACGCAGTGTCTTACTTGCTCGAGACCTCCGATGATTATTTGAATCTGAGTCTTGTATTCTGGGTATACCAGGTCTGGTCGCCATTAAGTCTTTTCTTCGTGGGAAAGTGGGGAGAGGCATTTCGCGAATTCGGAGCCGGAATCGCCACGTTAGAGAAGAATAGTGATGAATATCGCGCCAATACGTTGCGGCTTTATATGGCCTGGGCACACCTGCACGCTATGGACTTTGAGGGAGCATTGAGGATCTGTGAATCGTCGTTTCCTCATCCCGAAAACTCGGTGCTCAGTACTAACTTGAGTCTTACAGGCGCGCTTCCGGAGGAAGCGCGCGTCAGTTTGATCGTAAAGGGCTCGGCTCAATTGGCTTCCGGAAACTGTGATCTAGCATTGGAGTATCTGTTGACCGCTCGAAATGCGATGGATCAGCAAATGGTTATAATAGATTGGTATTGGCGCATGCAGCTCCAATCGAGTCTCACGGAACTTTGGCTCGCGAAGGGAGACGTGAGGCAGGCGCGAATAGAGGGAGAACAGCTCCTTCAAGTCACGCTGGCGACCGCCGAGCGCACTTGGCAAGCTCTGGCTTGGGAGACAAATGCCCGGATAGCAATAGCGGACACCGCCGTTGAACGCGCGGGAGATTGCATCGCTAAGGCTCTGTCGACCATGCAGGGCCTCGAGGTCCCACTCGCGGCGTGGCGAGTTCACGCAACGGCCGCCGAGCTTTATCAAGCTACCAATAACATCGACTCGGCCAATCACCACCGCGAACTCAGTCGCGCGACGATTCGCAAGCTGGCTGATTCGCTGGACCTAAATGAGCGGCTTCGGAAGATCTTTCTGTCGGCGCCGTTGGTCTCCAGAATTATAGGGGATAACTAACTAAGACATATATACTCGCGTCACCAAGCGGCTGGGCCTTGCGAGCGCTAGGCTGAAGCCAAAGCGAGAAGTGAATGGGGCCGCGAGATACGCTGTCAAGAACAGCTCCGAAGATTACGGGCAGCTGCTTACTTGAGCACGGTTCTTCCAGCACGGATTCATCCAGTCTTCGGCCGCGCGTCGTCGAGAAGCCATCGGCATTCGATCGTACCTCCCTAGAGCCCATCGCGACTGGGAACCGGCGCGCGCACTTGCTAGAAGCGCACAATGGACACGCGAGAGATCAACGTCGCTTCTAGTCTTCATCTTCTGCTTACCGCGTGGCGCTCGATCCTAGCCGCATCTGGCATATCGGCAGGTGGTTTTCGCGCTCGATAGCTTCGCGGCGGTCGCTGAGGGAAGCGCAACGGTCGCCTAGCCCAGGGACAACCTGGGTTTGGTTGCCAAGGGTCGCCAGATTTTTGCGCGCCGGCTCGTAGCCCGGCGCTTCGCGCGCAAGATCGCTCCATATATGGAACGCGTGGGCAATCTTTCCCTCTCGGGCATACACGACCCCTAGCAAGTTCAGCGTATCTGGCTCCCAAGGATTCAAACGCAGCGCCGCCAGCATTTCATGCTCCGCACTCGCCAGCATTGCGCGCCGCTCGTAGACGAGTCCGAGATTGAAATGTGATTCCCAATGGTTTTTGCCGAGTGAAACCGCGTTTCGCAGGCTGTCCGTCGCTGCCTCCAAGTTGCCATTTTCGAGCTGAGCCAATCCTAAATTTAGAAATAGATCCCAATTTCTCAGGCCAAGCGCTTCAGCGCGTTCATACTCTCTGAGCTCTGCCGATCGGTTGCCGATCATTCCTTGAGCAAAACCAAGATGATAGTGGGCGAGTGCGCTGTTCGGATTGCGTCTTAGGACTTGCAGGTGGAGGCGTATCGCTTCAGGATAGTTCTCAGTCCCCAGAGAAAAATCGGCTGAGGTATCGCAAATCGCGTCCAGGGAGTTCTGTCTTGATGCCGCAAACGCCATAGACGCGATCCAAAGAAAGACAATTACAAACAGCGCACCGCTCTTCACCTGCCACCTCATACATCGCGAGCGGAGCAAGTTGTAAGAGTTCTTGAGAATCATCATCATCGGCAGCCTTTCACTGGCGAGCTTTCGCGCATGCGAGCGCCCAAGCAAATCCTGAAGCGGTCCGGATCGACGTTCAGCACGTCTCATATGCTCTTGAAGAGGAAACCTGGGTCTCGGGGAAGATCCAGAATTGTGCTTCTTTCAATTTCAGGCGTTTGCCCTTGCCCGTCTTAGTACGCGCTGAAATCAATCTAAAACCACCATCCCAAGGGCGAGGATTGCGAACATAAGGCACCTTTTGAATGCGTCTATATAATATTAAAAATAATTCCTAGCTGGACTTGACGACGAATCGACTCGCTAACATTGTCAGCTATCACTCGCCTGTTCTCGGGAGTAACCCGCTGCACCTCCAATGTTGGCGGCGCGGTCGAGGCATCAGGAAAGCGTCAGCAAACGAGCGACTTTATGCGTGCCCTCACGAAGGAGAGGCGTGACAAAATCGGTACCGTTTTGTGCCGAACAGCTTCACTCCGGTAGGATTCGTGGCAAACTCAGGTCAGGCTGTGCAACAAGCTCTACATACTGGTCATCGTCGTCGAGAGAAATCTCGACGTGATTTTTAGCGTCTCACGCGGCCGCAGGTAATTGGTTCTCAAAGGCTTCATGGTCGCCTATCACTTGAAGATAGGATGGGCTCGTGTCCTGTTCCAGCTCGTCATCGAACCCAGCATCGACAGCAGGTGACAAACATCGCCTTTGAGCAGGTTGGCGTCGGACGACGTCGCGCGCGCGCCAGCGCTTAGTCTCGTCAGCAAGCTTGCTCGCGCAGTCTTTGGATCTATAGTTACGGCGGTGAATACTTTTCGCTGTCGTTTTGGTTACCAGTTTCGTTTCACTATCAGCCCCCTCGCCAGCCTGTTTGCGCTTACGGGATCCGCGCTGAGGACCTCAAAGATTTCATCAAACAACATCTTCGTTGGAGTAGCGGGTCCTACCTTCTAGCCGCCGGCAGATTGGGCGATTGGGCGATCGCACCGTACTTACTCCCATATCGAAACATTCATGATGCGTGACGCTCGCGTGCACGTGCCGGGACCAATCTTTTCACGCCTACAATGGCGAAGCTTCCGCACCGGCGAGAGAGAAAGCGCCTTTGTGTTTGACACAAGCAATGCCCAAAGAAATCGTGCCCTCAGAGACTTGTGCACGCCACTTCGTTATCCGGACATCAGTCTGGAGAAAGGATCGGCGGATCGAACAGACATCGAACTGCGGAGAAGAGGAGCGGGCAGCGGTCATTCTGACAGGAAGGCGCGTTTTTCGGCGCGGGAGGGTCTGGCGCGCGTGATCGCTTAGTCTAGCGCGAGGTCAAGCACGTTGCGGTCGACAAAACTGAGCCGGCGATCGGATATCTGATGCTGAGTATTAGGTTTTCGAGAACCGCGTTGCGCCCGAGAGGAAGCCCATCAACGTGGAAGGAAACGATGACTCGAGAAATTAAAATCTGTGGGTAGGTTGGTCCACTGCACAGCGCCGAGCTTCAATGACAGAACCATTCTTGTCGACGTTTTGTCTCTAAACGATCTTAGCGGATCTATTCTGCCCGTGCAGTATTTTTAAATTCCTGGATGGCGAGCACCGTCTCCTGTGTGCAGTGCTGGAGCAGGCGGTTGGCTGCTATCTGACCAGCATGAATGGCCGAAGCAGGAAGCGACGTATACGATTTGCCGATCTCCAGCGCTGTTTTTTCAGACACTGACTGCCGACGGCTATTCGCCTTCGAGTCAGTCTGCGATCTGCTGGAAATCGACCCCGGTCGTTTTCGTAGGCGGCTTAGCTCCATTAGGTTTGGCGAGCTGCCGTTACACCGTCTTCGCGGGGTTCCTACGATTACAATTACTTCCAGGACGAGGATGCGCTCGCGCGCGAGCTTGCTTTGAACCTACGCGCGCGCATGGAGAACGAGATCGCGCTAACAAACGGAGGAGTCCCCGATCCAGAACCGCTCGTGCTTTCTGCCGCGTGCTGCGCTACTGTCAACACGCTCGAAGGCGTAGCGGTCGCGTGCATAATGGGAGTGTTTATGGCCGGTGTTAATCTTGCCTTCGAGCTCTCGCTCCGCCAGGCAAAAACTTTTGTGCGCGATCTGGGCGTGATCCTTTTGCACGGCCTGGGGCTCGGCTGAGCACAGGCGGCTCGCATCATGGTTCAAGCAGTTGAATCGGTCTTGCTGTTAATCGGGAAGCACAAGAGAGTCTCAAGACTCACCGATGTCGCGCGCGTAAGCTCAGCCGGCCGGACTCGAACGCGCGGAGGTCACTGTTTGGCCGATCTCCAATCTGTCCCATTGGACACGGAGGCAGCACTTATGGAGCGTATCCTTCTGAGACACCAAAGAAAATACGGATGTCTACGCCATCTCAAAGTGGCTATTCGGCGTAGAATGTAAGTCGCTTAATCCGATGACACGTCGCCGTTGCACCGAAAGAAATGAGTTCTTGGATGTAGGAAACCCGACCGCGGCCGAAACTCTGCTAGGCGTGCGGCTGACCGTCGATTAACCGCTCAGAGCGGGATTACATGCATCGTTAGGTCTTCGGCGCCAAGGGATTCAAAGATGCTTTCCGGGGCTTCCAGCAGAACAAGTCTAATTCGCAGGATCAGGCTGGCGACCCGGGGCCGATCATCTGCCGTTTCGAGCGTTGGCCACCGAGCCGGTGCAACGGCTGTGTGCAAAAACATTCGTCGAGCTAGGCGAATCCAGACCGAGGCACTGGGCGCTCGTGATCACAATTCTCCCATGTCGGCACAAGCGCCTCCTGCGAGTCGTTTAGAGATAAATGGGGTTGAGGCACGAACCAATGTTCGCATAAAGCATGAATCCAGAGAGGTATGCAAGTGACTACAACTTGATCGCTTTGGGAGGTTAGCATCCTTCGCACTCGTAAGCGGGGCCTTGATCTGGAGCCGCCGCTCGTAACCGCTTTGACGGCGGCAACTCCAAGGTGAGGAATTATGTTTCCTTATAGACGAATTCTTTGTGCAGTGGATTTTGACAGCAATGCAACCAGCGCGATCCAAGAGGCTGGTGCCTTGGCGCGTGCCGTCGACGGTGTGGTGATCCTGTTTCACGCTCAATGGACAAACCCAGTTGCCCTTGAAGGCTATGAGCTGGCAGAGCTGCAGAACCCACGAGGCGGGGACGCTTTGTTGAAGCTCAAGGAGCTTGGCCGATCTGCTCTCGGCGGCGCTAATTATGAGTGTGATATAGCGCTCGGCGAACCGGGCGAAAATATCCTGCAGACCGCGAAGAGGTGCTCTGCAGACTTGATCGTGATAGCGACTCACGGACGGCATGGTCTGTCGCGCTTGGTGCTCGGCAGTGTCGCCGAGCGAGTAGTCCGTGGATCTACCGTACCGGTCTTGACGGTGCGCCGCCGCCCCTGACCGTCGGTTTGCTTGCCGAACGTCTGTTCGCTACACGCAAAAAATACCTTCGTAGTCGATCCGTCGCATTACCGTGAATCGACGCTGCACCGAATGCGCAAGTCCACCGCCGAATCGGCGTGCAGAGAAGAATCCCAAAACTGGCCCTTCAGAACTCGACGCGTGTATTCTCAGGCGGGCTTGAATTCGCACAGGCCCCGGACAGCGCGGCATCTTTTGAATACGCCGGAAGACTTATCGCCAGTCTGGGGCTCGGTGGCGGATGACGCAGTCTCATGCGAACCAGCCTCCGGTGGAGATTCCCCGCTTAGCTGGGAATTGCCAATCCCAGTGAGAATCGTCACGGGGGAATCGAGACGAGTAACCAGTTGAACTGGTTGTTCAGTCGCTTCGGTGAGGAGATGACCGCGAATGGGCAAAGGCGGGCGCGGTGTCTTCACCCTCGATCGCGAGCGCCTTCTGCAGCAGACCCAGAGCAGTCACTGGATCGTCAGCATAGCAGAAGAGGTCGAGATCTTCGCGCCTGATCATTTCATGGCGGACGAGTGCATCAAAGTTGATGATCTCTTTCCAGTAATCAGAGCCATAGAGAACAACCAGGATCCGGCGATCCAACTTCCTTGTTTGCTGCAGAGTCAGGATCTCTGCCAACTCGTCCAGCGTCCCGAAGCCTCCGGGAAAAACCACCAACGCACGCGCGAGGTGCGCGAACCAAAGCTTGCGCATGAAAAAATAGTGGAACTCGAAGGACAGCTCGCGGGTAATATAGGGGTTGGGCCTTTGCTCATGGGGCAATCCTATGTTGAGACCGATAGTCCTTCCGCCCGCTTCCGAGGCACCTCGATTCGCGGCCTCCATGATCCCGCCGCCTCCGCCCGTGCAGACGATGTATCGATGTGCATGCGTGGCGAGATTTTTGGACCATGCGGTGACGAGTCGCGCGAGCTCGCGGGCCTCCTCGTAGTAGCGACCGAGAGGACCGTCCGGAGCAAGCCGGGCGGAGCCAAAGAAAACGACAGTTTCGTGGACGCCTTCGCGTCGAAAACTGCGCAGTGGCTGGAGATATTCAGCAAGTATGCGCAGCGAGCGCGCGTCCTCGCTGTCCACGAAATTCTCGTCCTTGTATGCAAGCGGAGGCTGCGTCACGTCTCCCGGTTTCATGATTAAGCGATCCGCGCGAAATCGATAAAACCGCGCTCGACGTTAGTCTCGAGGAGCTCGACGCGGACGCGATCGCTCACGTCAAGACCCCGATTCCCACGCACTACTTTGCCCTCGGTGGCAGGCTGAACGATTCGGACCCACGTACCCTTTTCGGAAGCGCCTGTCACAATCGCGTCGAATTGCTCGCCGATGCGGCGCTCCAGGAGAAGTGCGGCAGTCGACTTTTGCACCTGTCTCTCAACCTTAGCGGCAGTGTCCTCTTTTTCGGTGCAGTGTCGAGCCAATTCGCCAAGCTCCGCGCCGCTATAAGGTACCGCCTGTCCGGCCATCGCGGCTTTTAATATGCGTTGCGTTACGAGGTCGGGGTAGCGCCGGTTCGGGGCGGTTGAGTGGGTGTAGTCTTTCACTGCGAGCCCGAAATGTCCCTCTGTATCATGACCAGGCAACTCGAGCACGTACTCACCGCGGCCCAGGAGTTTGATTACGGACAGCGAAAGGTCAGGAAAACGGGCAGGATCGGTTCGGCGGCGATTCACGAGAAAACTCTCTAATGCCCTGATATCAGGCTGCGAAGGCAGACGCGCATCGAGGGTGGCCGCCAGCTCTATGATTCGGTCCCAACGCTCGGGTACGCGCAGCACCCGACGCAAGGAAGGAAAGCCCCTGCTTGCAAGATACTTGGCGGTAACCCCGTTAGCGGCGATCATGAATTCCTCGATCAGCTCCGTGGCCCGATTCTTTTTCTCAGCCCGCAAATCGGCCAACGTGTCGCCGTCGAAGATGGGCCGCGCCTCTACCGTTTCCAAGCTCAACGCGCCCTGCTGATGCCGGAGCCGCTTCATGGATTGTGCTACCCGATCTTGCATACGGAGCTGCTCGCCAAGCTCCCGCACGGACGACATCTGCGGCAATGACGGCGCGGTTCCTTCGAGCCAGGCTGAGACGCCGCTGTAGGCGAGCTTCGCATGATTGACGACGACTGCCCGATAAATGTCCGATCCGTTCACAACGCCATCGTCACTGCTCACCGTCATTTCGATGACGACGGCGAGCCGTTCCTGGCTCACCCCAAGCGATGTTAGGTTCGTCGAGAGCTTCTTGGGAAGCATCGAGAAGATCGCGGCGGCCGTGTATACGGAGGTCGTATTCGCATTTGCATGGCCGTCGATCGCCGAACCTCTTTTGACGATCGCATCGACGTCTGCAATCGCGACAAGGATCTTCACCGCACCACCCGTTATTGGCATAGCGACAGTGAGCTGATCGAGATCGCGCGAATCATCGTTGTCGATCGACACCCAGAGCAAGCTTCGAAGGTCGCGGAAAGAAGAGTCAACCTCCGCAGGTCTGCCGATAGCATCCGTCTCAACGACAACCGCGGCCGAGAAATCGGGTAACAGGCCCCGTGCGAGCATCGCCCGTCGCGCAATGCTCTTCAGCTGATCCCTGCTAGGCGTACTAGACGCTTTCATTGGTGCAATCATACCCCTCGGATAGACTGCCTTATAGATATTCGCGACAGGCCCCTCATTTCGCGCGCGAGCCATAGCATTCGTGGCAACGTCAGGATCAGTATCGGCGCGGCCCGCCCGCCAAATCCATTCGAGGAAAGTCCGATTTTCATCGCTCATCTCCCTCATCGGCTCGATCCGGCGCGAAGCCTCGATCATCTGGTGGTGTTCGGCGAAGCACAGTTGCGTCGCGTTCTGAAGAATTACGCTTCCTGTTACAACCAGGTCCGGACTCACCTCGCATTGGACAAGAATGCGCCGGACTTTCGGCGCCCCCATCTCCAATTCTGGGTGGCTGCATCACCAATATGCCAGAGCTTAGGTTTTGAGTAGGTATACTCCGCTCCGCAGCCAGTAGTGAACGCTCCAGATTTTCGAAAACCAGCGAACTGCCGCCGCGCTCGCGGCTTTCACGCGGTTTGAAGGACCACCTATAGAGAACGCGATACCTTCAGAGGTCCCCGCGGGAGTGGGCGGGCTGACTATCGGTCGGCGGATCGGCGTCCATTACTTGGACCATCGGTCCAGTCGTCTGCGGGTGAAGGGGTTCATTGGTCACGAACAAGGTCGCTCCCGGCTTCAGTATCCCGTTAATCCGGGCCGCGAAATCGGCAGACAGCCTGATTCTCGCAACCTCTGCCGGATCTACCTGGGTACCCTCCTCTCCCTTGTGCCCGGACACGCCGATTCTCAACCAACGAAATTTGGTTGGATCAGGAACAAAGGGATCGGGCACGCTGCTCGGGCCGTCTGTGAGCATCAGTGCGTGATTGGCGAGCGGCGCATCGCCGGTGACGATCAATCGGGGTCGACCAATCTCTATCCCGTTGCGATAGACGACAATTTTTTGACTGCCTTGACTGAGCACGATGCTGACTGGCCCGCTGGGAGACAGCTCCGGTTGCCAACGCTCATTTTCGTTGGGCGCAAATGGCAGGCGCTCGACGGGCTGGCCGCCAACGAACTTCACTGGGGCGAGATACCCTGGATGCGCGACTCGCTCTGGCGCACTTGCCTCGGTACTAATCACAACAGTCATGCCGCCGGGTGAGATGTCGAAGAGCCGCCGTGCAAACCCGCTTGGCAAGTGAATGCAGCCGTGCGATTCGGGATAACCGGGCAGTCCGCCGGCATGCAACGCGACACCACCCCAAGTGAGTCGCTCCATGTATGGCATCGGCGCAGCGTGATAAAGAGTTGACCGATGCTCCTTTTGCTTTTGCAGGACTGTGAAGACCCCGGTAGGCGTTGGGTGACCAGGCCGGCCGGTGCTTACGGTAGCAGCCCCGATCAGGATACCGTTGCGATAGACATATGCTCTCTGCTCAGTGATGCTGACGACCATGACCATGGGGCCCGTGCTCACGGCTTTGGCCATCCACAGAAACTCACCTTTCTTCAGCTGATTGATGGGCGTGTCGATGGATACGGAGGTTTTTGCGCCCCAAAAGGGTACTGAATCGGCTAGCGCCGGAGCCAATAGCGCCACACCCGTAACACTCAACAGCAGACAAAACAAATGAATCGCTCGCCGCATGCCAGACATGTGAACTTCCCGGGATGATGCGAGTCTACATGGCCGCGCCGGTAAGGCGCCACGAGGCGAAAGCTCGCTTTCTGTACTATCGGTTTGGGGTATCCTGCCCAACTTATAAACAAGATGTCTTGGACCTTCGACAGTAAAGGCGTGAAAATCCAGGTCCCCATCAAGTGCAATCCCGCGTCACATCTTGTGCAAAGGTTATTCACGCCTGATCCATTGAGGGCTTGGCGAACTGCAAGCATGCGCCCGGGATTGGCGGGTACGGGGGGGCACAAAAGAACCCCTAAGGAGGAGACTTCATTGACTACGGCAAGTCTGCGAAGAATGGTGCGCGATCATCGTACGGGTGAGGTGCACATCCCGCATGAAACGGTAGCGATTCTAGGAATCACAAAAAATCTTGGTCGCACACTGTTCAAGGTCAAATGGCACGCCGGCGGCGAGTCGGTTCTACTCGCTGATGATCTTGCGGGATGCCTGCCGACCGAAACTGCCGATACAGGCAGCCTGTCAAGTTTGCGGGCGGAGAAGGCGCATACCAAACCAGCGTTTCGGGCCTGAGTGAAACGAGAGAACAGCGTTGGCCAGCGAACCAAATAGTCTACCGCGCGTCAGCGAACGACGGCTGCTGCTTACATGCCCACGCTGCCGATGGGTCCATTACGCCATGACGGCGGAGGAAATGAGCACCACGCAGGGTCTGGTGCAACGCTACCAGATGACCAGCTTCGAGTGCGGCTTGCTTGAATCGGCCTACAGGCAGTGCCTGCGCTGCGAGTCTCCAGCGAGCGGCTTCCGTCAGCTACCGAAGACGACCTGGCACTAGCCGACGGCCACTTGGTGACGCCGGTGTATGTTGTCGAGAACATGCCCCGGAACTAACCTCGAAGAGCCCTTATAGAAGAGCTCACCGTGCAACGGGAGTTTTCAGGAATTTCGTGTTTGAGCCAGTGGTGATGAGCGAAGCAGTCGCGTTCAAGGGACTGCTAACTACTCGCTGAGCCGGAGCGTTCGTCGCACTCAAGCGCGGCGTAAGCCGGCGCGCGAACGCTTGACGGTGTGTCAGAGCGGAGGCTATTCGCAATTGCATTACGATAGCTATTTCAGTCCGCCACCACAAAGCGGTCCTCGAACTGGATCGCCAGTTGAGCTCGGCAGCCAGCCACGAAATCGGCGGATTTCACCAGCGCGCCTGAATTTTGCGCAGCACCAGTCTTAATGACGCGGGGCTGCGGATGCGAGGGATCGTGGAGCATGAGCGAGTGCGAACTACGCTCAATGAGCTGATCCAGCAGGCGAAGCATTCGTGGCACGGGTTCAAGCTCGGAAACCCGGACTGGTCCGATGATTCACACAGCCTTGCGCTTTATGCTGAACTTCCTGAGGAAGAGCAGGACGTGTACTTGGTAGTTAACGCCTATTGGGAGCCGCTCGATTTCGAGTTGCCACCACTCAGCGCAGGACGGCAATGGCACCGGTGGATCGATACGTCGCGTGCCACTCCCGAAGATATCGTACCCTGGCAGACCGCTCCTTCTGTCTCCCATAAGCAATATCGCGTAGGGGCCCGTTCGGTTGTGGTATTGATCGCGGAAGTCAGGGCCGACAAGGGGTCGTCCTGAATCGAATCGACGCCGCCACAGCTCACGCATGCCGCCTCGGAGCAGTATCGCTGGTACGAGCGCTGAATCGCCTTGGCAATCTCAGTTCCTCACCGAAGAGGACACCCGTGAGTGGAAACAATCGTGGCGTCGGGCTGTTGAAGAAGCCCCGCAAACTCGCAGACAACAAATTCATTGGCTGCCGGCATGCCGGCAGCCAGCGAGAAAGAACGCAACGCTACGGGCAACATGAGTGCTGATCGCGGAGCGCAACAGCTTGAGGTCCTCGCCGAACACGGCACGCATAAGAAGACGCCCAACGACGAGATCCATGAAAAATCGGGTGGTTGCCGCAAGGCACTCCGGAGCGAACGCCGGGAACCTCCTGATCGCGCCAGCGTCCGCCACTTCGCTTAAGACCTGAGTAACGACTTGCGCCGCGCGATCGCGTGCCGTCCGCCCAACCTTTGCCAACTCCGGAAACTGGCGTACTTCGGCAACAGCAAGCCGCATGAAGTCGATGACCTCGCTGACCAGCAGGCGCTCCAGGATGGTGGTGCTCAGGCTGACCAGGCGTTCCTCTTGAACCCAACCTCCAGCCGACGGGTCTGGTTTCGATTGAAGGCGCGATTCCTGATGACGTTGGGATCGGGCATTTGAATCTGAAGGTTTTACCTTCCTCGTGGTATCGGCCACGTAGGCAATCGCTTCGGCGTTTCGGCGATGAATGGGTCAGGGTAGGGCGAACCGCGGCCTTGGTCGTTCCGTCGGCGGCGGTCCGTGGCGAATGGAATGTCCTGCTGAATCCGATGCATCCTGAAATTCGAACGCATTAAATTCGAGAAGCCTATAACTTTTCACTTTGACGCCCGTATGTTGCGTTGATAGCACGGGGACTTGCACGCCATACTGTCCGATTATGATCAAGAGCGTCAGGTCGTGCCGCCTTTGACCGGTGACAGAGGCAACACCTTCGGCGGAGCCGGATGGGTTCCCGCATGCAAGGCGTGAAAAGCTGCGAGTTTTGCTGCACCTTCCTTCAGCATGCCTTCATCCGCGATCGCGTAACGGCGGTAAATTGATTCGGTGCGATGGCCGACCATCGCCATAGCGGCTGACCGCGGAACTCCGGCGCGTTCCAGGTTGCGCACGGCAGTGCGCCGGAAGTCATGCGGAATTCGGCCGGCCAATCCGGCTTTCCTACATGCGGTCGACCAGACCTTGCGGAAGCTACCGATCGGGTTTCCGTTCTTGTGGAACAGCCACGGGATGATTTGACCAGTCTCGCGTTCCAGCGCTCCGGTCGTTTCGAGCTGGCTTTCTAGCACTTCGCGCAGCCCCGGGATCAGCGGAAAGTTGCGGCCTTCGCCACTTTTGCCCTCGCCCGGCTCCAGCCGCAGCCAACCAGAATCGAGGTCGAGATGATGCTTTTGCCGCGTCAGAATTTCGGACTGAATCCGCCATCCGGTGATGTATGCGGTTTCGATCACCGGTTTCAGGAAATCAGGAATGTGCAGCAGTAGTGCGGCATACTGGTCGGGTTCAAAAAAGCCCGTGCGCCGATTATTTTCGCGCAGCAACGTGATTTCGGGTCGAATCGCTACTTTCCCGGCTCGCGACGCCAACCGGAAGGCGCGTCTCAGTGCTGCCAGCTCTCGGTTGAGAGTAGCCGCCGCCGCGCCCTCGTCCTGGCGCCATCTGACGTAGCTTGTGATCCGGTCAGAGGTGATGTCTACGACGAATTCGTTCGCGAAGAAGCCATGCAAGTGTTTGATTGCACCCTCGATCCGCTCGATGCTGCGACGACCATTGGCACGGTAGTCGTCTATCAGTATGCGCGACAAATCCTCGAACTTGGTTCGATCCACGCTTGGCCCGACCGGCTTTCCCTGCGCAATCGCCGCGATACGGTCCTTGAGAAGCTTGATCGCTACGTTGCGATTCGCGGAGCCCGAGGACTCTCGGTATCGTTGACCGCGAATCGAATACTGCAGCCACCATGTAGCAGCCGTCTTGCGCTCACCGCTCCGCTTGTCGACATAGGTCGGCTGGTAAACGAACCCCAGGCCTCGCATCTTCATACCGATCTTCCATCGAAAACTATATCCATTCGCGATGAAGATTACTGACCACTAACGCTACCGATCAACGCATCTTCGGACTGATATCCCCAATGTTTCGCAGACTCAGTACCACACGGTACTGCTACAGCGCGAAGATCTGCACAGGTTATCGGCGTCAGCAGGCCGTCTGATCAGGTGAGCCGCCTTGTCGCTCAAAGATTCTTTGACGAACGCGGGCGCGTCGCCAGCCATCGTGTAAACGCGACTCGCGAGCAGACAAAATTCTTGCGGGAGAGTCGGATAACAAAGGGTAGGTTGGCGGCATTTCGCGTGATCCAACGCCTATCCTTTCCGATGAGGCGGGCTATTTCCTCCAGGGTTGTTACATCCTCGCATTCCGCTAGTATTCGCGATACGCGTTGGCCGCCGCGCGATGCTGGCAGCTTGTGCGAGTGCCCTTCTCCGCTGTTATCCGACTCGACGAGACGATAGAGTGAGGCGGCGAACACTCCGAAAGCGCGAGTGGCGACGACCCTCGCTGCGTTGGCATCGAGCTCGGCCACTTTGCTGGGATCAGCAATCAGTTCCTCCCATCTTAGAAGGGCATAAGGCCTCGGTTCAGGCGGGTGGTGTGGGGTGGCTCGAGAGCGGGTATTGTTGTCGCGCCTGCCGTTGCTCATATTTCACCTCTCCGACAATAAGCTCAGTGGCCGCCGTCGCGGTCAGGATCGTGGCGATCATTCTTAAGAGCTTGACACTTACCGAATCAGCCTCGCCGGGGTTCCGTCTCCCCGATGGCGATACTGCGAGCTATCAGCTTATGGTTAGTAAGACGTGCAAGACAGGGATATATTCAGCACTGCAAAGGCATAAATATCGACCAGTTGCGAAACGGAACTGCGCTTTGGTTCAGCCGCCCGTCGGACGGCTAGAGATAGGACTGAACCAGCGGAAGCGATTTCGAACCGCATCGCCCGGGATTTGGAGAATCAAACGGCTGATTTGGAGACCGCGGGACAGGAGGCGAGGAGTGGAGCTCGACCAAATTCTGTCAAGTCTAACCATCCTTTCTCGCACGAAGCACCGGCAACCGCAAATTTGGTCTTCACTTTCCGTTTTGAGGAACGTCTGTATGAAATTAAGATGTTCCGAAGAAAGATGAAGGTCTTAGAGTGACTGAGTTTTATTCAGGAGGTCGACGGTTCGATCCCGTTCAGCTCCACCAATAAAATCAAGGCTTTTTCGGTTCACGTACATGGCGGGCAGTGCGGATTGTCCGCTTTCTTGTCCGCACTTGTCACGTGCGTCGCCATAACCTTGCCCAAAAGGAAATGCGGCCTTGCCGGTAGATACCACTTTCACCGCTTCGAGTTCTCGGGGGCCAAATCTTGTAGAAAAGGACTCCTAGCGCCAGCTGAGCAGGGAGCGACCGCGTCGCTGCTCCTGCTTTATACGGGGAGACCTGAATTCCGTGCGCCGTGGCCCCAGCGCGAACATCATCTGCAGTTGACGCTGGGTCGCCTCAGCTCACGGGACGTGCGGACGATAGTCGGAACGGTTGCGGCAGATCACGCGCTGGATGATGAAACGGTCGCGACGCTGGTCGAGCGGACAGGTGGGGTGCCGTTGTTCGTCGAGGAATTGACTCGCGCCGTAAGCGCACGCAAACATCGACCTATGTTATAGCCGTGGAAAATCCCCAATTCTTGAGGCCACTCCACTCCATCTCTAAGCAGTCCGGAATGCCGGTACAGACCATGCTACCATCATCAGGCCGCATTGCATGAAGGTGAGCCATACTTCGAGACCAATTAACAAATAACGAAAAAGTTACTGAATCTTAATCGTCGCGCATTCGTCGTCCGGTCGCTTTGTTTGCGTCGAAGGTGAAAATCACTGCAGGAAGCTTATTCCAGATGAAGCTCGCACACATTTCGAACGTTAAGAGGAGAATGAAACTTGGCGCTGTCTGACAACCCACCAAACCCGACGCGCTTAATCAAAATCGCGATCCGTGACATTCACGGCCAGCCCGCCCCAGCTGCCGGGGTGGAGATAGCAATTGATGGGCGACCCTCGGGTTCGATATTTACCGGACAAGGTGTTACGGAAAGTACTATCGGGCTTGATGACCGCTACGCTGTAGTACAGTTGCGTGTCACTGTGGACGGACAAACGCAGGTCGCGGTGCTCGCGCCCGACCAGGATTCAATACAATTCAATTTTTCGACGAGTGTGCTGTTTAAGGCGCAAGTGCCGCCTGTTGCTCGCTGCCCCGACGGCACCACCGGCTCTCCTTGTGTAACTTGCCGTGATGGCACAGATACTTGGATGATCTGCACGTGACGAGACAATTCAATCGTCAGGTGCTGGTCTATGTCCGGGATGCAGACAACCATTTGGTTGAAGGAAGCACGATCAAATGGAAAGAGAACGGACAGGATCGAGGCAGTATCGACCCGTCTGATGGCCACGGTACTCTGACTCCTGTTCATCAGAAGTCCATAGTTGAAGTGACCGTTGAGTACGATGGATTACAGCCTGAGACACGGACGCTCGCAGCAGATCAAAATAACTGCACAATTGTGTTCCCTTCCCTACACCTGCATCCAACTACATGGACCCAAATAATGGAAAAACACTTCCCAGCTTTCGCCGGTATATTTTTTATCTTGATCGCGATTATATTGGCGTTTGTTTTTTCGAACCCGAATCCTTTACAGATTCATATAATACTGGCTCTCTTCTCACTTGGCGGCGGGGCTTTTGGGAGCGAAATCCCGGGGTTGCTTAACGTTAACCTTACCATCACCTCGAAATTCGTCATCGCGGCTACGGGTGCCGCAGCGATCTTTGTCATACTCTATTTTGCTGTTCCTGCCGGCGCAAAATGAAACGATTCAGTGATTTACCTCACAGGATAAAGGACGGTATCGTTCACTAAGATCGGCTTTACGAAGGCCGCCGGAATGGCCGGCCTCTTTGCTGACAACCTCCGGCCCAGCGATCGCAAGTCACAAATATTCGAACGCACCGTCTACCGCTCAATGTGGTGCCGCGAGGTAGTTGACAGAATTTAGCTTCTAAGCTTAGACTCCTATACATGGCTAGTGAGTTTGGTGACGTCCTCCGAGAGGCGAGAAAAAAGGCGGGCAAGAGCATGCTCGATCTCGCTACTCGCCTTGATGTTTCCGTGGTTTTTATTTCCGATGTTGAACGCGGAAATCGGGCGCCTCTCTCGCCAGAGAAAATTTTAAAGGTGTCTGGTCTGCTCGGCATCGATCCCGAGCCGTTGCTTCAAGCGGCTGCCGAAAATCGAGGGAGATTCGAGCTGGACGCGACGCAGGTCAGTGGAAAAGCTCGACAGGTTGGTGCTGCCCTGATGCGCGGTTGGACCGAGCTTAATGAGAAGGACCTTGACCAAATCGCTCAAATAATTCGTCGCCGAGGTCGCTCGAAATGATGTTTGAGCGACAGCATGGGTTTCGAAGCAGACCGTTAAGTTATAACGCTATCGAGCGTTTCGCCCGCCGTGTCCGCGCGGCGCTGTTACCAGAATTGCCGCTGACGGATCGGATTCCTGGAGTCCATCTCTTCGAGAACCTTAATGATCTGGAGATAGACCTCGGTCATCGGGTGCTACAGGTAAACTACGCCGTCAATAATCTCCCAGGTGGCATCGAAGGGATGTCGACTTATGACCAAAATCGGCAAGAAATACTGGTCACGCTGGATCAAGCGACATACTTGGCCCTTAACGACGGTGCGCCGCGGGCGCTCTTTTGTCTGTGTCACGAACTCGGCCATGTCTGCGTGCATTCGATGAAGCTGGTCGAGCTGTCCTCCATTCCTCATGAGGTGGCAGCCCTGAACCGTGGTCAAGTGCCGGCACACAGAGTTTACGAAGACACTGAATGGCAGGCGAACGCCTTCGCAGCCGCGTTTCTCGTACCCGCAGCAGGGCTGGCGGAACTCGAACAGAGCGGGAGGCTGCTAACCGCTCAAGAATTGGTAAGGCGTTTTAATGTGTCGTTCGATGCGGCGCGCATCCGTCTGGATTCTTACCGCGTCCGAAGGACCAGCCTTCTCCAATGACAGGGCGCCAAACAAACGACGAGGATTGAATATGGCGAAGAAACATTGTGCCGATGGTTTAGACAACCGATGCCGAGATGGTGACGGCGAAATCCGGCAAAAACGCGGAGACACGCTGGTCAAGACATTGCGGAAAACGTACGGACCAGATTTTGCCGCCGGCGTTAGAAGCGACACGCGATTGGACACTCTGCGCAAGCGCACCGGCGGAGAGTCACTATCGAAAATCTTAAAAGGTTAAGAGGAGTCTCCGCCTACTGGGCGGCTCGACTTTTCGAGTGAGCTATTAATCGAGGAGGAGGATGAGGGTGAGCGAATTATTTGGAATAGGAGGCTTACTGACCGCGAGCGCTGCATTGACGACGAAGCGAAAAGCGTACTTCGCTTTCCACTATGACGACATCATGCGGGTCAATAATGTCCGAAACGCTTGGAAAATCGACCATCCTGAAAGCGTATTATCGCGCAGCTTTTACGATAGCAGTCTATGGGAAAGCAAAAAGCTTGAGGGTGACGAAGCCGTAAAAGCCCTCATTCGGACAGGGGTTCAATACACGTCGGCCGTCTGCGTATTAGTCGGTACAGAAACTTGGTCGCGCCGATGGGTGAAGTATGAAATCGCGCGTGCTGTTATCGATGGCCGGGGGCTTCTCGGCGTTCATATCAACGGCCTCAACCATCATCAGCGGAGAACGCCAGATCAGCTGGGGTTTAATCCGTTGCACTTGCTCGGCGTCTACCGTCACGTTAATGGGCAGTACTATTTATACGAGAAAAAGTATGTCGTTGTGAATCTGCTGGTGGGGCAGAGAGAATGGCGATGGCAGTCTTACACAGATTACACGTTTCCAGTTAAGTTACCGCCGTATCTGTCGTCTCCGAGCGCTGGCTACATCATGCCGCTCTCGAGCGGCACAAGCGAGTATGACTTCGCAGCGGGCCAAGGGCATAAGAACATTGGCAAATGGATTGATGACGCCGCTGTAAGCGCGGGACGGTAACGAATGCCTTCCGATGAAAACAAGCGCCACCACCTTCTGGTAGTGCAAACCATCATCGCCCGGATGGGCGTGAATTCATTCTTATTGAAGGGGTGGAGCGTTACCCTCATCAGTGCGCTTTTTGCCCTGGCGGCCGACAAGGCAAATACATCTTTCATTTACATCGCCTTCCTGCCCTGCATCGTGTTTTGGGCGCTGGACGGGTATTTCCTGCGGCAGGAGCGGTTATTCCGAGCTCTCTATGACCAAGTGCGGCTGGTGGAAGAAAAGTCGGTGGATTTCTCTTTAGACACGGGAAGCGTAGTTAGCCGGGTTCCACCGCTTGCAAACTCTATATTCTCGCGAACCCTGGTCGCTTTTCATGGGACGCTGCTTTCGTCGGTCGTGCTAGCTATGCTGGTCGCGGCGCATACCTGCTCTACCCGTTAGGGCTCTCAGCTGAAAATAGCAGTGCGGATTAGAGGCGGCTCGTTGTATTGGTCCGTCCAACCGAGGTTGATGCTGATCTCGTGAAATTCTTCGGCCTTGGTGCTCATCCGCGGAGCGCGGCATCGCTTGAAATGACCCTGTAATTTGGCCGTTCGGAGTTTGGTTCCGCATCGGGGACAAAATTTCACCTTCGGGTTAGTCATTTAATCTCGGGTGATAAAGGACGTTATCATTCATAAGATCGCAATCTGGTGCGAAGCTGATCTAGTGCCTTCAAGCAATCCGAATGCAACAGTTTGACTTCATGCCGAGGCAGAGTCCTGATGACGTCAGCTCGCCGCGCGAGTTCGGTTCCCGATCACTTTCGGAAACAGATTCGTCCCTGGCTGCGGCGGAATCATTACCCACGAGTTGCTCCCATTTTTCTGTTCTGACCGGCATTCACTTCAGCGCCGCGCAACAGCCAATCGGCCTCTACATTGGGGACCATTCCGGGCGGCCCACCGCGCAGCCTAAAAATGCGTCAGCTCGGCGTATTTCCACTCCGTCAAGTTCTATGGAAAGCTGCAAACGCTGCCTATTGCTTCTGCATGGAGCCACATCTGCCCCCTAAATGGGCTTATTTTAAGATCACTTTAGCCAAGATTTCCATTTTTGAATCCTGAAACAAACTCGCCCCCCACATCGATGCGGTTTGGAAACTCTAGATTCGAGCCGGGCTTGAGGCTAACCGGCTCTTCCACCGATCCACCATGCCACAACGGACGGGAGCTGCCGACCGTTGGCACACACATCCGAAAGCGGAGCGAGGCAGAGCCGGTCGAGCGCAAGCAGTACCTTCGATTCGAAAGCCTCCAGAGCGCGCTAGGCTGAAATAACGCGAATTCCCGGCGCTGCCCGTTCTGAAAACAAATGTCCGGAATCCTCCGGTCGCCGGCTCAAGGCTCGCACGTTGAGCCGATTGCGAAAGGGCCGGTCCGCATCGCCCGCCGATTATTATAGTTGCGGATCGTGGTTCTGGGGAGGCGAAATTACGCGCCGGCAATACGGGGCCTTTTCGAGTAAATTCTTGGTCTCGCCACAGGCGGAGCACCGAGAACGAGAGTTCGGGCAACGCGATATTCAAGGCTGCAGCAGGCCCGCGCGCAGCTCGAAGCTCGTGAACTGTAGATTATCGCCCGGATTCCTGATGACTTTCTCGTTACAAGAAAGTCGCGGATAGTCGACTCGGGTCCAAGCAGTTTTTCACCTTGGATACCTGGGCGAACCCGCTTCGCTACGCTGATCCGTGCCCCGAGGAACGGCCGCCGCTGCGGCTCTTCACCGAGGCGGGACTGCGCCTCGGTGTTGTCTGACGCGGTACCAGGTCGATGCGTAAACTCGCGCCCAACGCTCGCGCGGTTCTCGCCAGAGTCTTAAGGGTTAAGTTGTTCAGCTTGCCCGACTCGATTTGGGCGATCATAGGTTGGCTGACGCCCGAGCGCCGCGCTAACGCCGCCTGCGTGAGCCCACGCCGCTTTCGCAGATTGGCGATTTTATGCTCGATCAGAATCTGGGCCAGTTCATCTTCAACCTCGCGCCGCAGGCCGAGTTCATCGACCTTTCTTTCCAGCAGTGCCAGTCCTGAATTTTTGATAATCATCTTGCGCCTCCTTCAACCTCGCGCGCATCAGCCGTAGTACGTCCGTTGGCGTATCGGTGCGTTTCTTTAGATATCCCCCAAGCAACACAACCCGGCGCCCTGGCAAAAACCCGTAATAAATCCGCACCGTCGTACCACGGAGCTCAAACAGACCGTCGTCAAGTGCCTTGGATCGCGGTTCCCGTAACTGGTTGCCGAGCGCGGCCAGCGCTCGTGTAAGAACGGCCGCATCCTTTATGTCCTTCGCGTCGGCCAAACCAGCGACGAACTCACCGAAATGAGAATGCCCTTGGGCCGTCCGGTGTTCGCGGAGCGTCCAGTCCGGCATAGCGCTATAATAAGCTTTAGCTTATCGATGGGCAATCAACGCAGCTCACAAAAAGAGACCCGCGATCCTAACCGCGGGTCTCTTCCGAGCTGGCTACCTACGTTCGGGATTCAGAACTGCGCCTCGTCATCCGGGGTCATCGCCAGCTCTTCGACCGTCGCTGCATCCGTCTGCTCGAGAGGTCGGGCACCGAGGAATTGCACGCGAGAGGCGATAATCTCGGTACGTTTGCGTTTGCCGTCGCCGTTCTTGGTCTCGTACTCGCGGGTGCGCAGGCGGCCTTCGACAAACACTTGGCGGCCCTTCTTTGGATACTCGGCGCAGATTTCGCCAAGGCGGGCAAAAGCAACGACATCGTGCCATTAGACCCGCTCCTGCTTGTTGCCGTCCTTATCGGTGAAGGATTCATCGGTGGCGACCGAGAAGCTGACCACCCGCTGTCCTGACGGCAGAAAGCGGGTTTCGGGATCGCGGCCGAGATAACCAATCAACGTCGCACGGTTAAGAGACATACTATTTACCTTCCTTTTGCGCTCTATCGCGGAGCGGTTAATTTGATTTGATCAAACTGCTGGCCTTCCTGATGTTGTCTTCGACCAGCGGCTCAGTCTCATTGCGTCGATAGTTTCCGAAACATTTCCAGTGAAAGCTCGCGAATGCGCCCCAGAGATGGCAGCGGATGTAATTCTCGGTGCGCTGAACATTCCGCTGACACACGACACATTGCTCATCCATTTCGATTCCTCCTTTGGCGTCCGCGTGCCGTCAGGCAAGGACGCAATCTGCTGAAGGTCCAGTTCTCGTAATGATTCGTGAAGAACATCTTTTCCCCGGTCCCTCGCCCAAATCCGGGGCCGGGGAAAAGATGCCTGTGGCTGGCGGGGTTGCGGGGAGGCTGCGATTTCGGAATGCGAAGCTGCGGAGTAATGCGGCGCGCCGGACAGGATTCCTCCCCTGGCCCAGCGCCGCGCGACGCGGCAAGCCACTAATGATCGGCTGCCCGACTGGGTCAACGCGGCGGCTGCACGATCGTGAGCGCCTTGATTGTGGTGCGTTCGGCATAATCGTGTTGGCGGGCAAGTCGGCCTTTTTTGGACAGATCGCGGCCATCAAGAATTGCCTCCCTGATTGTTTGTTCGGAGAGTCCCCGGCTCGCGGCATAGATAGCCCAGGCGAGATCGGCGCGATGGAGGTCACCCGCGTAGCGTGGATCGTCATGAAATGCGCGTAGCGATTTGATCATCACGCCGGGCGGATGACCGTCGACTGACCTATGCGCCGCCCTTTTCGCCTCCGCTTGGGCCACGATGAAGGTTATGTCGTCGAGAAACTCCTTCGTGGCGGCGTAGATCCGGCCGGTGCACTCACGGAGCTTAACGAAGGGCTGCAAGCCATTCGGCAAGCGCCTTCGGGGCTTCTGATTTGTGAATCCTGCTAGCCGACCAAAATGTCGCCAGTCCGCGCTCGACGGGTCACCGCCGAAGTGGCGCACGAGTTCTTTCGCAGCGGTAGTACTGGTCGCTTGATCGAGTATGCGTCCGTGTTTGAGCCAAGCCTGAAAGTTGGCCGGCGAGGTCTCGACCACAAGGGCCGGTTCGAAGCCGGTGCGTTTCATCATCGCTATCGCGTCAGCGGTAAGATCGTCAACTAGTGACAGCCGATGGATACCACTCGGCCGGATGAAGATATGCGCCCCCTGCGCATTCTCCCGGCGGAGCCACCGGAGCGCGGTCGAGATGACCTTCGCGCTGCAATACTCGGCGAGTATCATCCGACCGCTCTGGCTGAGCGCGCCGAGATCGACGCGAGCACAACCCATCGCGGCGAGTTGCCGTCGGATTTCGGTTTCGGCAATCGAGGCGCTCATACGGACACCTGCTCAATAAGCGGCGAGTCAGACTTTGCGGGTCGACTTTCCCATCCCGGTCGTTGGCGCTGCACCTACACCGCGCGTTGCCGTGCTATTGAGTCGGGTCGTCGGGCCAACGTCTTTGGGCGCGGGTACGCGTGGACCCTGATCGGGGCCGAGATTGCTGATCTGCTGGGCGCGATGGCCGAAATCCATTGCATTGACCCAGTTGCGGCCTTCGGTTCTGCCGTCAGTCTTGCCCGAGCCGATCTGCGATACCTTGTTAAAACCGTTCTGTAGCGCACTCGTTATTGGCCGAACGACTGTTCGCGAAATAACGGCAGCCTCGACAGCGTGGCTAAGAGCAAGCCCGGCCGTCCCGCCCGCAATACTTGCTGCCATGTGCGGCACAGCAATGCTCACGATCATGAACACGATCGCGAGCGCTGCGTAATCGAGCATGTCCGAGACGGGAAGGCTTCCTGAGCAGACCGTTGTAACGATGGAACCCGGAGGCGCGCCGTACGTTGTCCACCATGGCAGAGTCGCAGCAACGGGCTTGCAGGCAGCGGCTAAAGCGCTGCTCCAATCATCGGCCATTTGCACACCAACCGCGAGAACTAGGTAAAAGAACAACAAGCGCACGCCAACGCGAATCACGTAGCCGAAATAGCCTTCAGCCGCGTGTGCGGTGAAGCGATTGGCGCCAAAGCCGAGAAGAATGATACCTCCGGCGATGACTAGGTAAGCTTCGACTAGCGTGAGCAGCAGGACTGACGCAGTGACGACAAACGCTATAAGCACCACGAAAGCCGAAACACTTTGGACTATTGCAAGTTCCAAGCTGGTCATCAGGCTGGCGTTAGCCGGTGCGTTAAAAATGGTCCCTGACATTTGTCCCCCGATCTGAAGGACTGTCTGGGGGCTAAGAGAAGGCAGCCCCGTCAGTGCCGATCCGATTCGCGAGAAGCTACTTAAGACAAGAGTCATCCATGCGAAACCGTTCACGATCATCAGATAGACGAAGCCCGTGCTAAGAATCTGCTTGAACAGTCTGCCGATAAAGTAGGATGGGTCCAGTTGTCCCTCAGCCGTGAATTGTATCCAGCTCAGTAGGAATTCGAGGACGAGAAGCGCGAAGAACAGTCTCAGAGCGTAAGGCTGAACGGCTGTGGTGTATTTGAGACCTGCATTGTAAAACTGCGTCGCTATAGTATCGAAACCATGCATAGGGATTCACCTTCGATGCCATCACTAAGGTTGAGGCGGGGCTGACGGTGGGGCGTGTAAAACGTTAGGAATTCCCGACGACGCTGGCGCCGCAAACAATGTGCGCGCTCGCTGTTCTGAAAGCTTTTGGTTCAGGATCGTCCAAATGCCGTAAATCACAGCGCAAACACCTACCACTGCGAAGAATAGAATCAGGGGATTGGTTCTTTTCCTGTTTTCCACGTGGTTGGCCTCCTTAAGGTTGTGGTGGGGCGAGAGCGCTCTCATGTAAAACGTCCGGCACATTTGCAGATGCTGGCGCAGAGAACGTGGCTTCGGCTGCGAGAGCGCTCTGGGCCTGATTATTAACCTGACTTGCTGCGGCCACGTTCTGGGCATTCATCTGGGCCATCACGAGCTGGCGGAGCAGCTGGATCTGCTGGACCTGCGCGAGCGCGATTTCATTGCTGACCTGCACTGCCTGCAGATTGCCTACCGCTGTTTGGTTCTTCAGCTCCAGACTTTGCAAGGCGGTCTGTTCGTTAGCGAAGTTGTTGGCCTGCGACTGCGCCGAAGCCAGGGCGCCGTTGAGGGTGTTGAGCGTCGTGTCGACCGTGGCCTGCGGACTCTGGGCGCCGTTGGTCGTGGCCGTCGCGAAACCGGGATAGAGCTGCTGAAACTGCTGGCCGACGTTTTGCACCGTGTAAGACAAACCCTCCTGCTGGTTGATGAGGTCGCCGAGGTTGGTGAGCAGGTTCTGGTCGGACTGCCAGACGCCGGCGCCGCCGCCGGTGGTATTTTGAACCATCAGTTGGAGTTGCTGGGCGAGATTGGTGACAGCAGCGGTCTGCTGCTGGAGTTCCTGCAGTTGCCGGGCGAACATCTGCGGGTCAAAGACGATCTGGGTACCGCCGAATTGGGCATGCGCCGTGAACGGTGCGGCAAGCAAGGTGCCACACAGTGTGATCGTGGTAAGGGACAAACTGGTTAACGTTCTGCGATTCATGACAAGATCCTCCTTTCAATGCATCCGGCCGTTGGCGATCGGTATCGAATCAGTGAACAGGCTCGACACAGTGGTGTCGGGTTCGACGCGGCGATGGAGCTGGTCGAGATAATCCGCCCAGTCCTCCAGATCTCGTCGGCGCAGCCACTCGGCGGTCCAGTGCTCGCCGAACTCACGCATCATCTGGCGGCATGCGAACACGTCGTCCTTGGAACCCGCACCGATAAAGGCGAGAGCCGCCGGGCCGAGGGCGAACTGGAAGAGGCGGCGGCCGAGCGGCGAGACGTAGTAGTAGTGCCGCTTCGGGGTGGCCTCGGCGACGATATCGGTCTGGCGATCAGTCAGACCAAAGCGCCGATAAAGATCCCGGCTAGCGGCGTTCTTCGCCTCCGGGTTGGGCAGGTAGAGCTTGGTCGGACAGGATTCGAGAATGACGTCGCGACGCGGTGAGCCGGCGAGCTCGGCGAGGCTCTGCGTAGCAAGTATGACAGCCGCGTTCTTCTTGCGCAGGGTGCGCAGCCACTCCTCGATCTTCGCGCCGAAGACACTGTTGGCGAGCATGATCCAGGCCTCGTCGAGGATGATGAGGGTCGGCCGGCCGTCGAGTCGCTGGGCGATGCGATGGAAGAGATACATCAGGACGGGGACGACGACCTTCGGACCCATGCCCATCAGGGTTTCGAGCTCGAAGGTGACGAAGGAGCCGGTGAGCAGCACGTCCTGATCGGCGTCGAGGAAGCGGCCGAGGGGCCCGGCCAGCGAAAAGGCCCCGAGACCGTCACGCAGCTGCGCGTCCTGCACTTGCGTAACAAGGTTGCTGATAGTGCGCTGCGCTACCGGACCCTCCGCAACCAGTTCGAGGGCGCGCCAGAGCGCCTTGCGCTGGGTCGGGATCAACTTGACGCCATGCAGTTCGAGGAAACTCTCCAACAGCTCCTGCACCTGCATGCGGTCAGTCGGATCGTCGATGCGGGCGAGCGGCTGCAGCGGCACATTTTCCTCACCAAGGTCGAGATGCTGCCCACCGACGGCGTGCGTCAGCACGCAAGCCGAGTAGCCCTTGTCGAAGAAGAACATTTGGCCATTGGGGATCGCTCTGAAGTTGACTGCGATAGTGCCGAGCGCGACGCTTTTGCCGCTGCCGGTAGGGCCGAAGATAGCCGTGTGACCGGTATCGTTGACGTGCGGGGTGAAGCGAAACGGGGTACTGCCCGCGGTCGCGCCATAGCACAGCGCCGGGGTGTCCTTCGGATAGTAGGGGCAGGGATTGGTCTCCAGTCCTGCCCAGATACTGGTGAGCGGCAGGATATCAGCGAGGTTCTGCGTATTGACCAAAGGGCGGCGGATATCGAACCAGCCGTGTCCCGGCAACGAGCCGAGCCAAGCTTCGGCGGCGTTGATGGTTTCGATGCGCGGTTCGAAGCCCATGTTCTGGCAGGCCTTGAAAACCAGCTGAACGTTCTCGGCGGCGGTCTCGGCGTCATCTTCGGTGATGATGACTTTCGGGGTGACGTAGCAGTAACGGACCGCGCCGCCTTCGGCCTCGGTGATGGCTTCGTCCGCATCAGCGGCCATCCGCAGCGCGTGTTGATTCTGGAAGGCCGCACCGGCACCCGAGCCAAAGTGCTCGCTGATCATCCCGCGTAGCCCGAGCCGTTTCTGGAACCAGTTACGGCGATAGGTCGTGAGCTGGCTGATGGCTGTTCGCGGCCCGACCGGAATGCCACGCACCGAGTAGCGGTAACAGATCGGCAACTCGCTCAGGAAGGTCGCCATCTCGGCGTACGAGAACGGCGGGAAGCCCGCGAGCGCGATCACACGGATATGCCGCCCTCCGATCCGCGGCCGAAATCCTGCGATGAAGTCCTGGTTGCCGATAATCGCGTCGAGGTAGGTCGGCACACTCGGTGGCCGGATCACGGCGATTCGGCCGTTGATGCAGGTGGCGAGATGCGACAACAGCTCGGGCAACTGGAGCGGTGTAAGCTTCCAGACCGGGCTGATGGCGTCGACGAATTCGCGCAGCTTCGACTGAAACCAGTCGAGCTGCCGGCGCCAATCCGTGCGTTGCGGCATCCCCGATAGAAAAACCCCGGCGACGCGGGTCTGCGTCTCGGTTGGCGGCCGATAGGTGATCGTCAGGACGCAACGGGTCTCGCAGTGACTACCCTCGGCGTTGTACTGAAGCTCGCGCTCGCGTTCGAGCGCGGTGCTGACCGGATCGGGAAAGCGACGGACCGGATAGTCGACGCTGGGGTAGCGGATGAGGTCGACGTTATACATGAAGCCGTCGTCGAGCCGCGCCAACGCGCGATTGGCCTGCGCCCGATGGGCGTCGAGCTCCTCGACACTCGCCGAATTAAGATCGGGTCCGGCACATTCGAAGCACGCCAGGAACGAGTCGTCCTTGAGCGCGATAGTGCATTCATCAAGCGGCAGCGCGTAGTTGAGCTGATCGGGCAGGCCGTGCCGCCGATCCTTTCTTCGTCTGAGATCCTTGAACTCCTTGAACATCAATCTCTCTCCATTTCAGTTCAGACGCGCATCTCGTTGGGGCGCTGCACTGACGGCCGGATATGCGGCGGCGGCGCGTCGATTGACGCACGGGCCGGGTAGTAATCCTGGTAGCGGATGTGGCGGACGTAGACGCGGCTCAGCTGCGGATCGAACTTGGCGGCCTGCACCAACGCCCAATGGCCGAGCGTGAGCAACGCTGCACTCATTGCGAGTGTGTACCAGTGCAATCCCGCCCCGAGCGTCAGTGCGGCGGCGGTAATCCAGTTGGCCAAGGCCAGCGGGCGTTCGGCGCCCGCCAGCAGGATGGGACGGGTGAGCGACTGATGGATCGCGCTCACCCGCCGGTCATCGTTCTTCATCGCAGCGGCCCCTAAAACAAGGCCCCGCCCAAGGGGAAGAGCGTGGTCATGAGCTGCGTCGCGCCCAGCGCGCAGGAGCCGCCGAAAGCGACCGCCGACATCTTGCGCACGCCGGTGCCGTGCTCGGTGACTGACCAGAGAATGCCGGTGCCGATAATCGCGGCGGTGGTGACCGCGTGCGCGACGGTACCCTGCAGATCGTTCTGCAAGGTCGTCAACGGCTGATCCCACGGCAGCGTGCCACCAGCGACGGCGGCCAGTACACGGGCTGGCCATGCGATCGTCAGGACGGCGCTGGCATACGCGATCCGTCCGGCACAACGGCGCACTACACTGTTGATCGTTTTGATCCCTTTCATCTCCTCAACTTCCTTTACGTTCGTCGTCCGCCGATTCTTCGGCGGCGATGAGAACCAGTTCGAAACCGGATTGCGGATGGTAGCCTTCGACGCGCACCAGTTCGGTGATGCGCCGCCCGCGCGGCGTGCGCACGATGAAGGCGATCAGGTTGATAGTCTCGGCGATCAGTTCGGGCTGCGGCGGGACGCCAGCCTCCTGCACCAGACTCGACAATCGAGTGAGCGCGGAGCGGGCGTTGTTGGCGTGAATCGTGGTGACACCGCCGGGATGGCCGGTGTTCCAGGCCTTGAGTAACGCCAGCGCTTCGCCGCCACGGACTTCGCCGATGATGATGCGGTCGGGCCGCAGGCGCATGGTGGTGCGCACCAGCCGGGTCATGTCGGCGGTAGCGGCGGTATGCAGCTGCACCATATTGCGCGCGCGGCACTGGAGTTCGAGCGTGTCTTCGATAATCACGTAGCGCTGGTTGGGGTCGCTGCGCGCGACCATTTCGTTGAGCAGTGCGCCGGCCAGCGTGGTCTTGCCCGACCCAGTCCCGCCGGCGATAACGATGTTGAGGTGGCAATCAATCGCGTCCCGGAGCACCGCCGCATGCGGTGGTGCGAGAATGCCGTCGCCGATGTAATCGTCGAGGGTGTAGAGCAACTGCGCCGGTTTGCGCATAACGCAACACGGCTTACGCGCGATCGGCGGTAGGAGACCCTCGAAACGAATCCCGCCTATGAGCAGTTCGCCTTCAATGATCGGATGGTCGAGATTCGCCACCATGCCGAGAGAAGCGGCGACGGTGCCGATGAGACTCTCGACCTGGGATGCTGAAAGCGCGAAGCCGGCGTCACGCATTCCGGTCCCGTGCTCTTCGTACCAGACCTGGCCGTCCTCGTTGATCATGATCTCGGTGATGAGCGGATTGACGATCGCGTCGAGGATCGGCCTGCCAAGCTGGCGGCGAAGCAGCTCGTCGCGCCGATGTTCTTGCAGCTGATGAACGGTGCTCATGCGGATTCTCCCTTACCGTCGTTGCGCGGCGGCAGCGGCTGCCGCATCCGTTTGAGGGTCTCCTCAACCTCCGCCCGCCAGCCGCGATGCCGCCGCTGGCCCGACGCGAGGGCGGTCTTGCGCTGCGCTTCAGGAATCTCCGGCAGATGGCTCAACAGGCTGAGCGCGAAGTGATCGAGCATCGTGAGCAGCGTGGTGAGCTGCAGCGCGAGCGGTTTGAGACTCTCGACGCCCGCCGTCCGCATCGCCTGCATCAGCCGTTTCTCGGTGGCCGCCAACGTCGCGTCGGAGAGTGTCAGGCCGGAACCGGCGTCGCCGTGAAAGAGCCGTTCCTTGACGTAGCGCGAGAGCGTAATGCCGCGATCGTCGGCCTCGTCGCGCAGCCGGTGGTATTCCTCTTCGCTCAGGTAGGCAGTCAGTTGCCGTCTCATAGGAGTCGCTCCCGTGGTTCTGGATTGGTCGCCGTATCGTCCTCGTCGTGTTCCAGTGCCGCCTGCAGAAAAGAGAGCTGGCGCAGACCGGCTGCGGTCTTCGCGCCGCGTGCTTTCGCGCCGTTGGCTGATGCCGCCGCTTTCGCTTCCTGCGGTAAATGACCGATCGGCTCGACCTGCACTGTTCGATCCGCTTTCGTTGACGGCGGCGTTTCGTTCACCGATCCGTTGATGCTTTGTCCGATGCGATCGCTCACCGCCGGTGGTGGAATTTCAGCCAACCGCTGTAACGCGGGCTCGTTGTAGTAACGCAGCTTGCGCGCGCGAATCGCCGGTCGCCCGCTGGCGAAGATCAGGGCCTCATTGCCGCCCAGCCGCATCACCTCATCCGGTGTGATCAACGACCGCGCGACTTCCGGCTCGGAGATGCTCGCGCCGGAGCTGGAGACCGTGCGATGCGCGTGGCGCACGGTGGTCTCGCCCGTCATCTGCGAGAGCAGCCGCGCTGTCTCGATCCGGTTCGGTGTGAAGGCTGCACGCGTGTGACAGTTCGAAGTGATCGCCTCGTCGTGACCGTAGGCCGCGTGAATCTGGCTCAGGTCCTGGGCGATCAGACACGCCTTGATGCCGTAGCCGGCGACCAGCGCGAGCGACTCGGCGAATACGTCGAGCCGCCCGAGACTCGGGAACTCGTCGACCATCAGCAGCAAACGATGGCGGTAGCCGGTCACCGCGTGGCCGTTGCGATATTCCAGATGCTCGGTGAGCCGATGCAGAATCTGGCTCAGCAGCAACCGGATCACCGGCTTGAGGCTGTTCTTGTGGGCCAGCGGCACCACGATATAGAGCGAGACTGGCCGCACGTGGTTCATCAGGTCGGTGATGCGGAAGTCGGAGACCGCCGTGTTGGCCGCAATCACCGGGTCGCGATAGAGCTCCAGAAAGCCCTTCACTTCCGAGATCACGCCCGAGCGTTCGTTGGAGCTCTTGTCGAGCACCGAGCGCATCGCGCGGGCGATAATCGGATGCGTCTTCGTCGGGATGCCGCGCGTGTCGGTCCAGCCCATGGTGCCGTCGCGGTCGTGCTCGGCGCGCATGATCTGCGCGAGCGTGTCGTCGATCGGCTGCGAAGGATCGCAGAGCCGCGCTTCGAGTCCGCTCAAAGTCGGCTCACGACTGGCATAGAGCTGATCGAGAATCATCCCGGTGAGGAAGGCGGAGCCCTCGCGTGACCAGTGGTCGGGAAGGCCCTTGCCGTCGGGATCGATGATCATCTGCACGATGTTGCGCACATCGCGGATTTCGTTGGGGGTACGCAGCCGGACTTCGGCCAGCGGGTTGTAGCGCGTGCCGTCGGCGTCGGCGTCGGCGGAGGCAGGGGCGAACCGCAGACAGATCTGCCCCATCTGTTTCCGGGCTCCGGCGGTGAGCGCCCAGTTCTCACCCTTGAGATCGTGGACCAAGACTGAGTGCGGCCAACTCAACAACGTCGGAATCACCACGCCGACGCCCTTGCCGCTGCGGGTGGGCGCGAAGACCAGCACGTGGGCGGGACCGCAATCGCGGAGATAGCCGCGCCGCCAGCGCCCGAGATAGACCCCCGCGCGGCGCTTCAGTGCATGGCCAGACTCGAGCAGCCGCGCAGCCTTGAGATCTCGCGTTGTGGCCCAGCGTGCCGAGCCATGCAGATCCGAGACGTTGGCGAACCAGCCGTGGCGGATCAGCACAAGGATGCCCCAGACGATCCCGGCGACCAGACCCATCGGATAGAGCGCCTCGCGCGTGCAGGCCGTCCAGAGCGGTTCCAGCTGCGGCGCCCAGTGCCACCTGGCCCACCAGACGATCCACATCCACGGGGCGTAGATCGAAGACCCGCTGAAACTGATGAGCGGGCGGCCCAGCCAGGTCGCGTAATGCAAGACCCGCGCCGCGTGCTGGGTGGTCACCTGATTGATGGCGAGAAAGGCCGCGGCGAGCGCCTGCAATGCGATCCGTTTCGCGCGCGTCAGCCGCTCGTCCGTCGATGCTCCGGGAATGCGATAAGGCCGTTGTTCAGCCATGCTTCTCCCCTCCGCGATGACGCGTCCGCTCACGGTCGCGGCCACGACCCTGCTGCCGGTCGTGTGCCCGGCTCTTGATCACATCCTGCGAGCGTTGCTTGTCGCGCAGCGTGCTCTCGTGCTTCTCATCGAGCTGCCAGCTGTAATCGTCGACCCGGCACGCCAGTCCGAGCCCCGACAGGAATTGCAGCCGGTCGATCTCCTGCTCGGCCTTAATGCGGGCGCCCTCGCTATGCGGCTGGAACTGGGCGTAACTCACTACGCCGTGCTGGTCGGCCTTGCGTTGCAACGCGCGGTCGACCTCGGTCCACTGTTCGCGGCGTACGGCGCGCTCCCGCGCGCGCAGCATCTCGGGCTCCAGTCGCGGCCCGAGTTCCTTGGTCGCCAGCTCCTGGCTGCGGATACGGAGACCCGTCCGCAGATAATCGCGATTAATCTCCAGTGGCCGGCCGCTATCGCGCATCCCGCGCACCAGCAGATGGACGTGCGCGTCATCGGTGTTGTGATGA
>Ga0335069_10000513_pt1 | contig 65500 bp, 72 predicted proteins | sample Lox_Sample_11_FD_206714 | JGI IMG/M metagenome (GOLD analysis project Ga0335069, IMG submission 206714) | Soil microbial communities from Loxahatchee National Wildlife Refuge, Florida, United States - Lox_Sample_1.1 | ecosystem: Environmental > Terrestrial > Soil > Wetlands | place: USA...
AAGCTCCTTGGCGGCAGCTCTATTGCCGCTAGTTGAGCAGTGACTGTTTCGCAGTCCGTCCGATATCAGAATACTAGCTTCTTTTTTATTATCAACCCTGGCACGTTAATTTCTCAGACTGAATAGGAGTTTGGTACGACGTTGGAACCAGCCTAGGCCCAGAGACCAAACTTCTTGCTTAAAACGGTAACCTGATTATTCGGTCCAAATACACCAACACCCAAGAGTTCGACATCAGAATCCAGCTTTTGACCGAGTACCTCCTGCAAATCAGCGTCGTTCGTGTGATCGATCATTTCCCGAATGAAAACATGGAACAGAAGCCCGCTCGCGCGAACTTTCTCTGAAAAGTTTTTCAATTGTTCGTGACTACTCGCCCGCTTAATGATGATTGGGTACTGCGAGTTGCGCGGATACATCACATTGTCGCAAGTTTGAAAGTTATCGCCTGTTCCAAATGTCGCGCCTAATTTGTTTCCGATATATGCGCTTATGTGTGCAATCGTGTTCGCGACCTGCCAGGGCTCTATATCGTTCCGGATCACGAGTATGAGCCTTTGAGAGAAATCTTGTTCTGACATTTGAAAACTATATCAAATATTGCTGATTGCTGGACTTTGACTCGAACCTTTTCGAAAAGTCTAAGCACTCGTAGAGACGAGCAACTCTATTTGATACTCACGATTTTGTATTTTTGCGGGCCCTTCGGCGTTTCAAAGGAGAACGTGTCCCCTTTCTTTTTTTCCATGAGAGCGCTGCCGAGCGGCGAGAGGTGCGAGATTTTGTGCTCCTGCATGTTGGCTTCCGCGGAGCCGACGATTTCGTACGTGTGTTCCTCTTTTTCGCCTTGCTTTTGAATCGTCACGACCGAACCGAGCGAGACGACCGATCCGCCTTTGCCGTGCTCGATGATGCGTGCGCGAGAAAGACTCTCTTCGATCGTGCGGATGCGGTCTTCGGTTGCCGCCTGGAGATTGCGTGCCTCTTCGTACTCCGCGTTTTCAGAAAGATCTCCCAGAGAACGTGCGTATTCGAGCTGCTCGGCGATTTCGCGGCGACGGACGGTCTTCAAATGCTCAAGCTCCGCCGTGAGTTCATCGAACTTTTCTTTGCTCAAATAGTTCGTCTCGGTATTCATATGTTTGCGGCATTATACAGGATTTCCAGAGCGCAACAATACTTCACGGATTTGCGTATTCCGGATGGTTTTGGACGAGCCAGGTAAAGAACGGCGCCACTGAGCTGGCTGCATTGAAGGTTTCGGTTGCGGGACCTTTTTCAAGAACCGCAGCGAGTGCGTATTTCGGATTGTCTGCCGGCCAAAATGCGATGACCCACGAGTTGACCCACTGGTTGTGGTTGCCGAGCTGCGCGGTACCGGATTTTGCGGCAATTTCAATTCCGGGAATATTGAACATCTTCAGCGTCGCATCGGTGCGATTCGAGGTGACCGCGAGGCGCATGCCATCGCGAACGACTTGGAGATTGGCTTCCGAGATCGGAACAGTCGTAAATTCAGGCGTTGAAGATGCGAGGAGCTGTGGTGTGAAGAGTTTTCCTGTCGCAAGTCCTCCCGCAAAGCGAACCGCCTGCAGCGGCGTGATCTGAAAACCGAATTGCCCGATGCCGGTGTGGTACGTGTCTCCGAGGAGCCACGGTTGACCATCGAATACGCGCGCTTTCCACGCGGGCGACGGAATTAAGCCTGCTTGTTCACCCGAGAGATCAATGCCGGTCGTCGAGCCGAGCCCGAAGAGCGCTGCGTATTTATCCAAATTGGCAATGCCAAGACCTTGCTGATCTTTGTAGCCACCGGCAATCGTGTAGAAGTATTCGTCTGAAGAAACCGCAATTGCGGTGCGCATATCGATCGGTCCGTGTACCGTCCAGTCGTGGAAAACACTCGGGTTCGACGGATCGTAGGGGTTCGGGATCGTGATCGCACCTGTAGAGATGATTTCTTTATCCGGTGAGATGATACCGGCATCGAGTGCACCAGCTGCAAAAATCGGCTTCACGATAGAGCCTGGTGCATAGAGTCCGCCGACCGCGCGATTGAGGAGCGGAGAATCGGGGCTGGTGTTGGCCGCAGTGATCGCAGCGCTATCGCCTTGTTCGAAAGCGTTGTTGTCGTACTGCGGAAAACTTGTGATCGCGAGAAGTTCGCCCGTCTGCAGATTCATAATGACACCCGCACCGCCGACGAACCCATCCACATGCGCGCCCGCCACGAGATCTTTATAGAGTTCTTTTTGCACGTCGGCATCGATAGAGAGCGTGAGGTTTTGTCCATTTTGCGGCGGCGTGACGATGTTTTGCTGCACGATTTTTCCATGCGCATCCGTTTCGGTCATCGATGCACCATTGACGCCCTCGAGTTCATCATTGAACGACTGCTCGATACCTTCGACGCCCGCATAGTGTTCGCGCCACCACACGCCGCTTTGATCGGCCTTTGGGTACGTCACGAAACCGAGGAGAAGCGAGAATCCAGGATCGCTTATGTACTGCCTAAGCGCATACGGCCGCGTCGTCGTGCCGTCGGTAATCGGCGCGGAATTCCACGCCAGTTCTTTTCCGGTGCGATCGTAAATAATGCCGCGCTGCGCAAAGATGATGTTGCTATTGAGTGAATTGTTGAGCGAAATGTCTGCATACGTCGCACCATGTGCGACCTGGAGATTGAAGGCGCGCGCACTAAAAACGACGGCAATGATTGAAAACACGATTCCGACACCGAAAATCGCACGGCGTGACATCGGGCGCTCTACCCGTCCTTCGAACTGACTTTTTTCATGTGCCGGAAGATTCGACGAGTCGAGAAAGATTTCTTCAGGAGCAATTTCGTAGCTGCGGTATCTTCGATTGCGGAACATAACCGAACTATACCAAATTCTATTTTGGCAACAGCTGCATGCGAATAGGCACGAATAGCCACGCCAGAATAATCGCCCCCAAGGTAAAGAGCGGAAGCCCGTGGAAAGCGCCGTGGGGTGAGAGCCAGAGCATGTCTATAAAAAATCCAAGGAGAACCGCTTCCCACGAGCTCCAGCAAGCGGCGAGGATAACGATGCAAAACCCTGCAACATAAGGAGGAAAAAAGATCGCGCTCACGAACCCAATGAGCGCAAGAGCGGTACGCGCATACCTCATGGTGTTACGTAAACGAACTGGAGAGACGAGAGACTGACGGGAAACGAAACATAGACGATTGTCTGCGCGTTTGCGGGATTCGTATCGACACGCGCCACGAGTCCGATTGGGTGCGCTTTCAGCTCGGGTGCGATCACCGGGTCGCCGACGGCGACGGTCGCGCCATGCGGCAAATCGACACGCGCATCTCCACCTTGCCCTGATGCGATTCCCGCTATTCCGTCAATGGTTACGTTTGTCTGAATGCCGGGCGCGAAAATTTGTTGTACGAGCGCACTGTCTGAACCGGCCTGCACGACTTTCCCGACGACGAAGTCTCCACTCGCAAGCACAATTGCACCCGGCTGCGTGCCATCAGTATTCCCAGAGCCGATCGAGAACGTCCCATACGGTGAGCTGATGACCGATGAGGTAATCGGTGCCGCGCGACCAGGATTTGTTTGTGCAAGATGTTCGAGCTGCGCGAGAGAATCGTACTGTTGTTGCAGAACGCTGAAAGCTGCCGATCGTGTTTGTAGATCGTTGACCTGAGCCTGGAGATCACGAACCTGTGCCTCAAGCCCGCTTTTTGATGCAAAAAAACCACTACCGCCGATCGTCTCCCCTGCTCGCGTGATGCCAGTCTCAAGCGGCGCTACGACTGCGCGTACGGCTGAAGCCACGCTCCCGTGCGTGATGTAGTTGGCGCACACCAAAACGACCACGAGGATCGTCGCAAAAAAAAGTCGCTGAGGGCCGCGACGATTAGACTGTGGCGAGCGGTAGTAGGACACATTCGCCATAGCTTACATCGATGGCACGAGCTCTTCGTCGTTTTTGAGCAGTGTTTCGTAATACCTGTCCATATCGTTAAGAATCGTAGATGTGCCGCGCACAACAGCAGTGAGCGGGTCGGACGCGACGATCACATTCACACCGAGGTTCCGCGATAGAAATTCGGGTAAACCTCGAATGAGCGCGCCGCCGCCGGCCAGATAGATTCCACGGCGCATAACATCGGAAATAATTTCCGGTGGTGTTGTTTCGAGTACCTCTTTTATCGCTTCGACCAAATCCTCGATCGAGTGTCCGATTGCGTTGCGCACATCCTGGTCGGTAATCACGATCTCGCGCGGGAGCCCGGTGACGAGGTCGCGCCCACGAACGACCGCCTCGCGTACATCGCGCGAAGGCTGCGCATTTGCGAGCGCGATTTTGATTTCTTCGGCGCTCTTCTCGCCAATCAGAAGTTTGTACTCGTTGCGAATGTACGCCATGATGTCGGCGTTGAATTTATCGCCTGCGATGCGAATATTGCGCGCATTCACGAGGCCACCGAGCGCAACGACGCCGACATCCGCGGTACCGCCGCCGATGTCGATAATCATACTGCCGGAGGGTTCGTGGATCGGGAGTTCGATGCCGATTGCCGCAGCCATCGGCTCTTCGATGATGTGTACTTCACGCGCGCCTGCTGAGCGTGCCGCATCTCGCACCGCGCGTACTTCGACCGACGTGATGCCCGACGGGACGCCGACGGCAACGCGCGGTCCGAGCATTTTGGTATGTCCGGCTTGTGCTTTGTTGATGAGGTACGAAAGCATTTCGCTCGTCACCTCGAAATCGGAAATCACGCCATCGACGACGGGTTGCACTGCCACGATGTGCGCCGGCGTTCTGCCGAGCATGTCTTTTGCTTGTTGGCCTACGGCCACGATCTGACCTGTCTTTTGATTCATTGCGACGATCGAGGGCTCGTTGATTACGATGCCGCGACCCTTCACATACACGAGCGTGTTGGCTGTGCCCAAATCGATGCCGATGTCATTGGAAAAAAGCCCGAAGAACCAGTCTTTCCATTTCCGAAACCCTTCCATAGTTTGCGCCATATTATTTTTTTAGAGAATCCACGAGCTCGTTATCGGACACAAAGGTTATGCTCCCCGTTTTGCGATCGATGCGTTCAAGTCCGCCTTCCGACATTGTTTTTTCGGAAATCACCAATCGCACAGGGATTCCGATCAGATCCGCATCGGCAAATTTTTCTCCCGCACGCGCATCGCGATCGTCGTACAAAATTTCGATCCCGCTCTCTTGCAAAAGATCGTACACGCGATTGGCTTCTTGTATGACGTCATCGTTTCCACCCGAAATCGAAACAAGGTGTACCTGGTACGGCGCAATTTCCTCGGGCCATACGATTCCCTTGTCGTCGGAGAGCACTTCAACAACCGCACCCATCAGCCGAGTAATACCAATACCATAAGAACCAAGATGCACGGGGATACTTTCACCCACTTCGTTTTTGAAGTAGAGATCAAGCTGTTCTGATTTTTTGCCGCCGAAATCAAAAATATTACCGACTTCAATTGATCTATATTCATTTGCAGCATCACGGTTGAATCCTGTTTTCAAAAACAAGCCTTTTGATAGCTCATTGCTGTCGACTATCTCTTTATTGATCGCGATCTGATGCTTATTTTTATTTAGATAAATAGGGTCTACCCCATCGATGTTCGTCTCGGAGACATCGCAAACATAGATAGTATCTTCGCCAGCATCACATAATGTTTGAAACTCATGAGAAAAATCCGTGAATGCGCCGCCGGAAGCGTACGTAAGGTATGTACGCTCGCCGAGCCCTACACGTTCAAATACACGAAAATATGCATCGATTGCCGCGTTGTAGATTTTCTTATGTGCTTCTGGGTCGGATGTATATGTGTACATGTCTTTCATCACAAATTCGCGGCCACGCATGATGCCGGATTTTGCGCGCAGCTCGTTGCGCAGTTTCGTTTGGAATTGGTACACCGAAATCGGCAGATCGCGGTAGCTCGCGATGTAATTTTTCATCATGTCGGTGATCGGCTCTTCATGCGACCATCCGAAACCAACTTCTCCGCCGCTCTTCAGAGCGGATTTGAACCAGACGTCGACTTTCTCGTCGTCCCAGCGATCCGTTTTCTCCCACAACTCTTTGCGCTGGAGCGCAGTCATGATGATTTCCTGTCCGCCCACCGCGTTCATTTCTTGTCGGACGATTTCTTTTATTTTCTCGACAACGCGCAAGCCAAGCGGAAGATATGCGTACACGCCCGCCATTTCTTTATGGATGTACCCGGCACGGATGAGGAGTTGCGCGTTCTTTGCGACCTCATCTTTCGGAGCCGTTTTGCGAGTCTTCGTAAAAAGCTTCGATTGCCGCATCGGGCGCATTGTACCGTATGCGGGCCTACGCAATAGCTTGACAGTTGCGGGTAATTGGTGCGTTTCATTCACCAAAACTCCACCTGTGCTCAGGTACACTGCGGTCGGCGTGGATGTGGATGGCAATGTTTCGCGTACACGCCACTCCACAAGTTACTTAAAGGTCGACACTGTCCCCCGTTGTCGGCCTTCTTTTTTTGCGTTACGCGAAAAGGCGGGCGAAATCGTTATAGGTCACCGTCACCATGAGAATGATGATCAGTGCGACGCCGACCGTGTTCAAGACTTGCACTGCGAGTTTCGGAGCGCTTTTTCGCAAGAGCGCCTCGAGTGCAAGTATGAAGATGCGGCCACCATCGAGCGCCGGAATAGGCAGAAGGTTTACAATCGCGAGGTTGATCGAGATAAAGGCTGCTGTTTCGAAAAGCATTCCAAGCCCGCTGTGCGCAGCATCTCCCACTGCCGAGACGAGTCCGACCGGCCCGACAACATTCGAGAGATCCGGTGCTCCGTGAATTGCCGTATCGATAATTTCCCAGAGCCCTTGCGCTACGATAATGAATGCGTCTTGTGTGGAAACGAATGCCTCTTTCACCGCACTTGCGACGGGTAGTGCCTCGGTTGCAACCAGAACGAGTCCGATGCCAACTGCAGGGTGACCGGCGTTATATGTATCAACCCCATTTGCGGGAACCATCGTGACGGTGTTTTGCCGTTGATTATGAATATAGGTAACGGTCACTGGTTGTCCTCCGCGGCTGGAAATGAATGCAACGAGCGCACTCGGCGTCAGTGCGTCCGGAGTTGCCCCATTTTGATCGTGAACAGCAACGACCTGATCGCCGGCGGCGATTCCGGCAGTATTTGCCGGAGAACCAAGTACCACATCAGAAACATACAGCTGCGCCAATTCGTTCGGTTGGAGCTGATCGACGACGCGCGGTACGCCGATCGAAAGCGCGGCGACAAAGAGCGCGTATGCAATGAGCGCGTTCATCGTCACACCCGCAACGAGAATAACCGCCTGTTTCCAACGCGGCGCATCGATAAAACTGCCGCGCCCATGCTGACCGCGCTCCGCTTCTTCGCCAAAGAGACGTACAAAGCCTCCAAACGGGATCCAATTGAGCGTGTATTCAGTATCGCCGACTTTTCCCAAAAAAAGCGCGCGCGGCGGAAATCCGATGCCGAACTCTTCGACGCGTACGCCAAAAATCTTGGCAGCCGTAAAGTGCCCGAGCTCATGCACGAGGATGAGGAACACAAGAATGATGACGACCAACAGGATCGTCATGAGGTCATTTCGGTTTCTTTAGCTTCAAACGCGCTTTGCAAATCTTCGTTGGCAGTGTCGACTTTTTTCTGGAGCTCATTTTTAAGATCAAATTTATCGTCTTCGGTGATCGCTGAATCGCGTTCTTTTTCCTGGATCTCTTTCCACGCTTCGTCGCGCGCGACACGAATCGCAGCGCGGGCTTCTTCGAGCTTCCCTTTTGCCATTTTCACGAGCTCCTGACGACGCTCGCCGGTCAGCTCTGGAAATGTAACGCGCACGTGCGTGCCATCGGATGACGTGCCGACTCCGAGATTTGCAGCGGTGATCGCGCGCTCAATATCCTTGATCGTTGAAGGGTCGTATGGTTGCACGCGAATCGTACGTGCATCCTCGACGCCGATTTGCGCAAGCTGCTTCAAGGGCATCAACGAGCCATAGGCTGATGCCTGGACAGTATCCAAAATTGCAGGGTTGGCGCGTCCCGTGCGGATGTTGCGGAATTCCTTCGCAAGCCACTCTTTTGTACTGGCGACTTTTGTCTCGAGCGGTTTGAAATCGAACGGCATATCTATATATAGGATTGTAGTATAACACTCCGCGTGAAGTTCACAGTAGAAGGGCAACCTGCTCAAGGAGCACTTTGCCGAGCGCGCCCTTATCGGCCCAATATTTGCGCGCGCGGTACACGGTTTCTAATCCTTCCGTAGATACGTCGGCATGTGTAGACAGTTCCCGTTCAAGGGCTGCGAGAAACGCGATCCCGCTTCCGAGATCGCGTCGGTCGTCGTCTGTTTTGTCCAATAGCGGCTTCAGCATTTCGATGCGGTCTTCGGGAGCTGCCTTGAGAAATACACGAACGTCTATTGCCGATTCGGCACTTGTTTCTTCGATTTCAAAAAGCGAGGCACGCGAACGCAGTGTCGGTAATAGCATCTCGGGAGACGGGACAACCAGAAAAAAGAGCGCATTACCCGAAGGTTCTTCGAGTGTTTTGAGAAGTGCATTTTGCGCTTCAGTGGTCATATGAGCTGCGGTGATTATAAAAACGCGCCGCCCGCCGATGCCACGCGCCTGCGCTCTACTTGAAAGTTCGCGCGCTTCTTCCACACCAAAATGGGTATACGAATGTTCGTACACATCGGGATTGCCGACAATACGGACTCCTTCTTTCTCAAGCAGTTTTGTGATCGCGTCGACTGCAGTAATTCCCCCGCGCACCAATTGCACATTTCCAACAAACTCCATTGGTCTAGTATACTCTGAGCATGTCACAGTCTCACGGGGTGCAAAAAGCCGCTCTCGCAATTACGCGCTGGATCGGTTCCGCAACATCGATAATCATCCACACGATTTTTTTCGTACTGTCTTTTGCGGCGGTGCTGTTTGGTTTTATCGCGTGGAACGAAATGCTTCTCGTCCTCACGACGGTCGTCTCGCTTGAGGCGATCTACCTTTCCCTTTTCATTCAGATGACGGTCAACTATCAGGCGCAAAGCATTCAAGAAGTGAGTGCTGATATCGATGAAATTCAAGAGGACGTCGGAGAAATCCAGGAAGACATCGATGAAATTCAAGAGGACGTCGATGAGCTCCAAGAAGATGTGGAAGACATTTCGGAAGACGTCGAAGAGATCACGGAGGGCGAATCAGAAGAGGAAAAACTTCACGCCGAGCACAATAAAACGCTCGCAGACATTCAAACCGATTTGCGCAAGCTGATGGCGGATATTGAAAAACTCCAGCGCAATTAAATAGCCCCGAACGAATCGGGGCTATTGAGAATGAACTACGAGAACTGGAACTTTTTGATGCGATGTCGTTCGTAACGTTTGGTTGCCCAGTCTATGAACCGGAACATCGCCGTAAACGGTAACGCAAAAACGGCGACTTCACAGATCGCAAAATACCAGGGATACGCGACGACGAATGGCTGCATAAAATCGCAGCCGTCGGTCCGACACGCATTGACGACGAGTGCCGGATAGAAGAGGAACACTACGTTCGCTGCGCAGTACCACAGCACACTTGTCCACCAGCGTTTCCGCGAGCGCATGAGCAGGAAAAGGCTCACACACAGACCGATGAGAATCAATATGAGCGTGACGAATTCCTCAAAGTCGATGAGCGCAGGTCCCTTGGTGCGCAAATACCACTCAAGCGGAATCGATCCGAACGGTGTCGGTAGATCCGCCACCCAGGTAACTGCACTCGACGCAGTATAGTAATCACTCATTGGTGGTGCCCTCCGGTTCTAACTACCGGACACAATACCATATTAGGTAATAAAAATCACGTGAAGTCTAGCGCTTCGCGATAATGGCCTTTTTGTATGTATCCAAATGTTTGAGCGCTTCGCCGGTACCCTTTGCGACGCAAAACGGTGCGTCTTTGGCGAGGCGCGCTTTCACGCCCGTGCGGCGAAAGACGAGCTCGGGCAAATTACGCAGAAGCGATGAGCCGCCCGTCATCGTGATGCCATTGTCGATGATGTCTGCGGCCAATTCCGGCGGCGTCTCTTGTAAAACATCTTTCATTGCCTGAACCATCGTGCGCAATTCTTTTCCGATCGCGCGGACGACCTCATTCGTGCCGAGTTCGATCGAACGCGGGAGTCCGGTGAGATGGTCGCGGCCTTTCACGGTCATTGTGAGTTCTTCTTCGACCGGTACCGCCGAGCCGATCTGGATTTTGATGTCTTCGGCCATCTTGTCGCCGATCGCGAGATTAAATGTTTTCTTGATGTAATCCGAAATCGCGTGATCGATCGCATTTCCCGCACACTTCACCGAAGTCGAAGACACGATGCCGCCGAGCGAAATGACGGCAACGTCTGTTGTGCCACCGCCAATATCGACGATCATATGTCCACGCGCTTCATGGATCGGAATACCGGCGCCGATTGCAGCGAGAATCGGTTCTTTTACCACATACGCCTCGCGCGCTCCCGCTTTCGTCGCCGCTTCCACTACGGCGCGGCGTTCGGTCGAGGTCACACCCGCCGGTACCGACACCATGACTTCTGGTTTGAAAAGATTCCATTTGCCGAGCGCTTTTTTTATGTAGTACCGCAACATCGCTTCCGTGACGCGGTAATCCGCGATGACGCCATCTTTCATCGGACGATACGCGATAATTTCATCCGGCGTGCGGCCGACCATCTCTTTTGCTTCGTTGCCCACCGCAAGGACGCGGTTGTCGCGCGTCGAGACAGCGACGACAGAAGGCTCATTTAAAACAATGCCTCGACCGGGAATGAATACGAGAACAGTCGTCGTACCGAGGTCGATTCCGAGTTTCGGCGAAAATGAAAACGCCATGAGTGCGTATTGTATCCGTGATGGGTGAATTTACAAAACTTGTTGACAAACATCGTACGCTGCGCTATAAATCTGTCAGATTTTAGTCACTGTCGTCGTCATGCCCCCTTCGACGACAGCCCAGGCCACGTGCGTCCCCCAGCGCACGTGGCCTATTCCTTTTTCGATTCCTCGTGTTTCTTTGGGTTGATCTCCCACCAAAATTTTTTAGAAAAGTTCTTCGAATCGTCGCACACACGTTTTAAATAGTAGAGGTCTTTGGTGGGGATCTTTTCCAGCATTTTTCCCATACGTCCGATGGTAATTTTTGGGTACCCGTCGGCGATGCGCTCCGGATTGATGCGTTCACAAAAATACTTGAGGAGTTCGCCGCGTTCGGTTTTCCTAGTATTGGCAGCGGCGCGCGAGATATGCGCTTTGATATGCTCCATATCCGTATTGTACACGTGCGCACTTTCCGCATATAGTTTTGCGATGAGAGAGATTCTTCCGGCAGACAAAAATCCGATCCTCCGGCAGGTGGCCAAACCCATTCCCCTCGCGGAGATTGGGAGCCCGCGTATGCACGAGCTGATCACAGAAATGAAAGCGCTTCTCGCCAGAGAAAAATACGGGGTCGCGCTCGCAGCGCCACAGGTCGGAGAACCTATTCAGCTGTTTATCGTCTCCGGAAGAGCGCTCGCACGCGACGCCAACCCACCGAAAGAAAACGAAGAGAAAGAGATCGTTCCGCTCCCCGACCAGGTCTACATCAACCCTGAGCTCATTAAAATCTCCCGCGGAAAGACCGGAAAACACGAAGGCTGCCTGTCGATACCCGGCAAATGGGGCACCGTCCCGCGTGCTGAAAAAGCAACGGTTCGTGCATACGACGAAAACGGCGTGCCATTCACGCGTGGGGCTTCTGGCTTTCTCGCGCATATTTTCCAACACGAATTAGACCACCTGGTCGGAGTTCTCTACATCGACAAAGCAATGGAAGTACACGATGATACAGACGATGATGCGGACGAGTAACATTCGCTTTGCGTTTTTCGGGATGCCACCGCTCGCCGCGGGCGTACTCAGTGAACTTTCAATATACGGCTACGAGCCGATTCTCACCGTCAGTACCGCGGAATTCTCACCGCGATTTATGGAGGAACTTGCCACGCAGGAGTGCGATGTGTTTATCGTCGCATCGTTCGGCAAAATTCTACCGAAACAATTCCTAGATATTCCAAAGAAAGGCGTGCTCAATGTGCACCCCTCGCTCTTGCCGCGCCTGCGAGGCGCCTCGCCCATTCGCTCGGCGATTCTAAACGACGAAAAAGAAACGGGTGTCACGATCATGCTTCTCGACGAAGAAATGGATCACGGACCGATCATCGCCCAAAAGAAGATCGCGGTTTCGCCGTGGCCACCGCGCGGACGCGAGCTCGACGACCTCCTTGCACACGAGGGAGGTAAATTACTCGCACAGATTTTGCCGCTCTGGGTTTCTGGTGAAATCGAAGCGCGCCCGCAGAATCACGACATCGCCACGTATTGCAAAAAATTCGCGAAAGAGGACGGGCTTCTCGATCTTTCGGATGATCCGTACAAAAATCTGCTCAAAATTCGCGCCTTCGATGGATGGCCGGGCACGTATGCGTTTTTCGAACGAGCGGGCAAAAAGTTGCGCGTGCAAATTCTGGATGCGCACCTCGAAGATGGCGTCCTCTCGATCGACCGCGTAAAACCGGAAGGTAAAAACGAAATGCCGTACGCCGATTTTTTGCGTTCGGGCGCACAGCCTTGTGCACGGTAGAAAATTATATACACTCTTTTCAGCTAGCGCGTGCCTGAGGAGGACACGCGCGCAGCACCGCCGCAGTATGGCGGCGAAGACCCGGTGAGTGTGACAGCGCTCACCGGGTTCGTTTTTGTTATTTTAATCGATACGCAAGAGACGCTTCGCGAATGCGCCGCTTTTGCGCAAAATCCGACGATGGAGCTTGCGATCCTGGCGCAGCTGCCCTTCTACTTCTTCTTTTACATCGTCGATCGCGCCGTTGATCGACTCCGAGCGATTTGTCGCACGCGCATGCACACCACCCGGCACTCGAATCGAGACCTCGGCAAAGTAAATATGGGCGCCGTGTCGCGGCCGTCCTGCATCGCGCCCAATCTCGACGTCGCACAGCGCCGTCGCATTGTCGGACCCAAGCATGCGCTCAAGGTGCGCAAGACGCTCATCAAGATACGCGGACGTTTCCGGGGTCATCTCATAATCTGTTGTTTTGATGCGTACTTCCATATGCTCAGTATATCCTATCGCAGGCGGGTGAAAAAAGAATGACCTCGGTGCGCGGGCACACCGAGGTCACTATTGTGTATGAACTATGTAAGCGCAATGGGCTTATAGAGTTCAAAGAACGCGAGAAAGGGCACTTTCTCTTCAACGCCGTTGTTCAGGTGAGAAACGACGACCACGACGCTTTTGGCGTCCGCTGCATGCTCTGCGCCATGTGCGCGAACGCCGTCACCGGTGGGGCCAACGTAGATTGCCGCGCGTGAGAGTTCGTCTTCGACGGCTTTGCACAAGACCCGTGGATCCTGCGCCTCCTTACTGCGAGCAATCTGAATGAGTCGCTCCACCGTAATGATTTGGCTTTGCTCCTCGCTCCGCATCGGATGTATCTGCATTAGTCTTCCTTTCTTCCTGCCTCTGCTCACTATACAGGTACGAACCTGGATTTATTTCAGCGCCCCACCTGTGGATTTTTTGCCAATCGTTCGTTATACTTCCCGCACATTCCGCGGTAGCTCAATGGTAGAGCAGCTCCCTGTTAAGGAGTTGGTTGTAGGTTCGAGTCCTACCCGCGGAGCCCACGTTTTTAGCAATATATTTCAACGATATTTTGCCTACACAGGAGTAGGACTCGGCCGAGGCGCTGAAGACGTCCTAGTGTATAGTTGCGAACTGCTCCCGTTCGTAATGCTTTTTAGGCGGGTTCTAGCACACCATTTTCCTTCTCTTCCATAGCCCGCATGAGCTTGAGTAATTCCAACCTTTGAGCCATTTGTTGCATGTATTCTTTGTTGAAAATAAGCGGTATAGAAATGCTAAGATCTGGAGCACAGGTAAGAATTATCAAAACGGCCTGAAGATCTTATTCCAAATCGAAGTTTTCGAGTCTATTGCCATCCTGATAGCGGGGAGGGCTTTTCGTGCAGCGTCCGCGCCGATTTCAATAAATCGCGGCCCCTGATCGAACTGATGACTTACATAGTGTCCGACCTCCGGTGCGATCACGATATCTGCTGTCGCGGTATCTTCTTTTGCAAGATTGTGCATCAAGATATCGAGCGATACGTTGGCCATGCCGAGTGGTCCCGGCATTGTGGAGTCGTCCTCGCCAAGTTGCGTAAACGTGTGAGCCAGCACGTTGACCGCGATCACCACATCAGCACCCATCTGCCGCACAATGCGTGTCGGAAGCGGCACTGCAAGACCGCCGTCTGCAAGCAAAAGATCGCGATAGCCCACAGGGTTGAAAATGATCGGTAATGATATGCTCGCGCGTATCGCCGGCACTACTTCTCCGTCACTGAAAATGACTGGCTCCCCCGTTTTTAAATTCGTCGCAATTATGCGCAGCGGGGTTTTACAATTCTCAAAGGTTACGCCGCGCAAATGTGATCCGATAAATTCGTCTATCTTTTTGCCTGCAAGCAGTCCGCTTTTGAATTGCGGGTCTAGGAGTCGAAGGAGTTGTTTTTTGTCTACAGCCGCAACCTGCTCGATCTCGCCAACATCTTTCCCCGCAGCATAAAAGGCACCGACCATCGAGCCCATGCTCGTACCGGCAATACAATCGATCGATATACCCGCGTCCGTGAGAATTTTAATGACACCAATGTGCGCGAACCCTTTGGCTGATCCGCCGGAAAGTGCAAGACCGATCTTTGGACGTCCTCTAAACTTCATCCGATCACTATACCGTAAGCAGCACCCAATATCGCAGCGCAGTACCCCTGTCTATATTCGAACACGTCGCCTCGCGTGGCCGATTAAGAAAGCGATTCGCGCTCATGCACGTCGAGTTTTAGTTGTTCGGCTTTCCAACCGATTGCATTTGCGGTGAGTTGTATAAACGAGCTTGCTCCTGCAATCGCGAGAAAAAGAATGAGGACCCATGCCCACGGATACATGTAGTACAAGAATACGATGATGATCGCCGACCAAAAGCCGATGCACCACGGGCACGCCAAAAGGTCACTCAGTGTGCGGCGTATGCCACTTTCATACTGAGTGAGTTCGACAAGCTCTACGCCATCAACCTCGATCAAGCGCTTTTGCACGAAGAGTTCGCGGAACCAGCGCGTGATTTTGTCGTATACGAGGAGACGCGTAATGCGAAATGCAGCGAGTGCCATCAAGAGTGCGTCGAAAACGGGGATCGTATGCGGAAAACTCCCCTGCTCACCCCAGATTTCCCACATGGCCCATACGAGAATAATGAGAAAAAAGACGGAGAGAATAAAGTTCCACCAATTTTGATCTTCTTTTTCGCGCGTGAAGTACACTTTTTTCATGGCCTCAGCGTACTGCCAGACGTGTGGGCTGTACATGGTTATCCCCATATTTGACAATTCTCGGCTATCGAGATATATTCCTCGGCGGACGAAACAGGAGAACGAGCAATGGAAGCTCACACTCATGCGCGACAACAGTCGGAGGATAAGAAAATCAGAGTCCGGATTTACGGACATTGGTATCCTGCTACAGTCGTCGAGCACGAAAACGATAAACTCGAATATCTCCTCGACGAACCCGTCGTGTTGAAATTCGAGCGCAAACCGCTCTTTGGCATCATTCCTCGACGACCTTTGGAGTTTCCGTATCTCCCGAAAGGTCATCGACGAACGATCAATACCAAATACAAGTCTGATCGTCTGGTATTTCAATAACAAAAGCGCCCCGCTGCACAAACAGCGGGGCGTATTTTTTGAACTAGTGCACGAGACCTTGATCCGGATCGAGCTCGCCTTCGATCCGCTCCGAATAGAAGCGGCCATCGTCGGGGCAGATGAAGGCTGCGTGCCTGCCGGCGAGCTTTTCCTTTTCTTTTGCGGAAAGGCTCGCGATCCATTTTCTCAGCCCCACACACGCGAGCGCCCCGGATGGAGCTGGCTGCGGCTCGACTTCGCTCCAGAGCTCTCGCATCGCAATGAACGACTCTTTGCGACCGACTTCGACGAGATGGTCCGCAGCATCCGCCGCCATTCTGCGGAATTCAGGATTCAAGACACTCTCCATTCGTGCAGCATCCCGAACTCCTGGGACTCGTTCTCCGGGCAATGGCCGCACGCCAATCACCTGCACGCGCTTGGTGTTGGTACGCTTCAGAGCTCGCGAGACACCGATCAGGGTGCCGGCAGAACCCATACCGATCGCGATGTACTCGAGGTCGCGATCGCATGCATTCCAAATTGCCGGCCCGGTGAAAAGCAGATGCGAGCGATAGTTGCCGTGATGGTTGTATTGGTCGAGCAGATAGTGGCCAGGCAATTGTGCGAGCTCTCTCGCCTCTTGTTCGACGCTCTTTCCGCCCTCGGGTGAAATGATCGTCGTAGACGCAAGCGCGGAAATGATGCCGCGCTTGCTTTCAGGAACGTCGCTCGCAAGCACGACTTTGACGTGCTTGAAGCCAAAGGCAGGCGCGAGCCGCGCTGCTGCGTGCGCCGTGTTGCCGCTCGAAGGAACGACGAGCGTGTGCACGCCGACGTACTTCCCCGCCTCATAGTCTTCCCGGAGCATTTGGAGCGCCGGGATCGCCTTGATGTGCGGGAGGCGTCCGAACATTATCAACGCCGAGACACGTAATCCATACGCAGCGCCGGGATTGAGCTTGGGAGAAAGTTCTCGCCGAGTGACGAACTCCGCTTTCCCCGGGTGGAGCGCCTGCGCTATCGGATGATTGAGCGCGTATGCGATTTCTTGCGCACGTGACACGATTCACCTCTCTTGTTGTGAAGTTTAGGTCTCTATGAACCTGTGAGGATGATACCCAGATGAACTAAAAAAGCTAGCCTTTGAGTTGCCGTTCATTCACCTCGTGCATCGCAACGATAAAAAGGCTCTCCGCCCAGCCGAGAGGTGTATTTTCATTGGGCTTGTCTGAGTGTGAATAGTAGAGCTCCGGCACACCGCGCTCTGTGGCCGCGTGCTTCGCTTTTTCCAAGTATTCTTTCGCCTTTATTTCGTCGCCGAGCTTTTTGTAAATGATCGCGAGCCACGACAAGCCGAAGGTCCATTCTGCCTCTTCCGACCAACCGTCTTCGTTGCCATTGTAGTAGCGATCGCCTTTGTATCGGATGACACCGCGATCACGCAGAAGATGGTATTCGATATTCGTGAGGATTTTTTGCGCTTCGGTTTTCGTCACGACATCGTAGGGCCAAATGAGCGAGAGGAGCGCGAGATCGACGAATTTCCCAACCGATTCACGCGGCAATAAGTGTCGCAGCGCGACCTCGCCCTTTGCGATGAGTTCGTTCGGGACTTCGATACCGGCAATATGTTGCGCCATTTTGAGGCCGGCCATACAGGCGCCCACAGACGACGCGTGCACTTCCTGGTTTTCTTCCCACATCCCCGAATCCGGATCGTGCCAGTACTCGAGCGTAGAGAGGTACCATACGAGCTTCTGTATGACGCGACGATCGACGTCGTCTTTTACGACACTTCCCGACCTGTGCTTTTCCAGTTCACCAATTTTAAAGAGAATGCACCCGACGGAATCGTTTTGTTTGTTGCCCCATTCTTCCCAGTATTCGTCGAAGGTCTCTGGATGGTAGCGCGGGTGGATGTACTGAAACGCGTACTGCGGCTTCGACCAAATCGCATGATCGATTTTGTATTCGTGTTTTTTGAGGATATCGAGAATCGCGCAGTACATTTTTTCGACCGTTTCGAAATCGCCCATGATCTCAAAGGCGAGACATTCGTAAAAATTATCGCGGAGCCACGCTTTGTCGTACCCGGTTGCGACGTCTTTTTTCGATGCGGCAAAAAGGCCGGATTCGTATTGCAGGCCTTCAAGGATCTTCAAATGCTGCGCTATAAGTTGCTCGTGAAAAGCACTTTTCGCCATGCCTGTATTGTACAATGCAAAAAAACGAATGGCCCCGGGTCTGGGGCCATTCACTGTCGATCTACTCGTTGGATTCCTCATCGGAATCGCTGTCCTCCATATATTTTTTCGTGTGGTGATGGACTTTTCCTTCTTCATCCGTGTATTCGCGCGCCTGCAAGTCCTCGTTTTCTTCGTCGTCTCGGCGTCGTTCCTCTGCCATACATGTACGATGAAATTATTTGCTGGTTAAGCATCGACCATCGCCCGTCTAAAACTTTACGCAGCATTGCGTGAGTCTCTTGTGAAATCAAAACGCCCCGCAAGCGCGGAGCGTTTCGATTGTGAAGCACTGAATGCTAGCGCGTGAAGCCGTGCATGCCTTGCATGCCCTGCATCATTCCGCCCATGCCATTCATGCTACCCATGCCAAAGGGAGAGCCGTAGCCCATGTTCGGCATGTTGTTCATTGTGTTGGTGTTGTTGGTGCCGAAGCCTGGCATCTGCGAACCACCGCCAAAGCCGTAGCTTGAGGTGTTCGATCCGTTGCTGAAGTTGTTGCCGAAGCCGTTACTCGACTGATGTGAGCCGTTGCCAAAGCCCGGGAAGCGGTTGTACGAATACGCGCGCTCACCGAAGTTTTGACCGGTTACACTCGTCGTTCCGTCGAGATGAATCACGTGCGGCCACACTGTCGGGACATCGCCCTGCTGCAATTTCGCAAGCACGAGGTACGTGCCCGCCGGAAGATTCGAGAACGAGTAATTGCCGTTTGCGTCTGCCGTGAGTTGCTGCGGCTGCACGCTGCGGTCACTGAGGTTCAAGAGCACGAGTTGCGCGCCCGAGATGCCTTGTTCACCTGAATCGAGCTGACGATTTCCGTTTTGATCTTTGAAGACGGTGCCCGAAATCGAGCTCGTCGAAGTCGCGGTCGGAGGAGTCGTCGTGCCGCTCGGGCTCGTGACTGTGAATGAGTTGATCGCGCCCCACGGCGAGTAGTTACCCGCGGCATCTTGCGCGCGGACGTGCCAATAGTAGGTGCCTGTCGCGATGTTCGAGACGGAAACCGACGTCGATGCGATTGCGCCCGATTGGTACACCGGCGAAGTGAACGCACCGTTGTTTGAGTTGACCGTCGCACTGTTCGAGACTTCGTAGAAGTACTGGATCGGTGTTGCCGAATCAGAAACTGATGTCCACGAAAGGCTCGTGAGCTGGTCGCTTGGGATGCTCACGCCGTTGGCCGGAGAGATTGGCTGCGGCGCGGGAGCACACGTCGTGTTCCAGACGATCACGTACTCGTCGTTTTGGAGGTTCGTAAAGTTCGGTGCGGTTGAGCTCACTTGTGCGGTCTGAGCCGAAGCGAGTGAATCACCCGTCGAGTAGCCCGCCAGCGTAAACGGGAAACCTGAGCTGCAGTTTGTCTGTGCAACTTCATTCACGCTGTAACTCGTACTCGTCGCCATGTCGTTGGTTGTCGCCTGGTACGGGTTGGGGTTGTTAAAACCTGTCGGGCTCAAAGAGAATGAGCCCGAGCCGCCGGTCCACGACGCTTGCATCGGGAAGCTGTAGCTGCCCGCTGAAGCCGCTGTTGCCTGCTGGCCGTTCACGTATTTTGCGATCGTGACTGTCGCTGCGGATGCCGTGCCGGCATACGCGACTGCTGCGATGAGCGGTGCTCCAAGGAGCGCCGCAAGCGCGGTTCGTATGATTCGTTCCATACTTATTGATGAGAATGCTATGTAGCTGAACTGATACTGGATAAACCTATAAAGGTTGCGGATGGTGCGAATATGTATGCATGAGAGCGTTCATATTTCACTTCAGCAACGAAACACGTTTTGTAGATACGTGAGTTCGGCCGCGCTTCAAGAGTACGCGGCCGATGATGAGTGTATGAAATTTGCGATGAAGAATCGGTGAGTGCGATCTCAAAAATTCATGCGCAATTTAATGAATTTTGAGCGCGCAAGGAGCAGTGTACTTACGATACACACGCATCCGGAAAGTACAAGGAGAATCCATGCGCTCGTTCCATCAACACCAGTGTTTGGAATGCCGGGAGTAGTCGGCGCCTCTTGTGCGATTTGTTGCGACACAGGAGCTACCGCCGAGATGCCCGATATTTCCGTGACGTACGTGCTACCGCCGAGCGCAACCGGTCCGCCTCCGCCCCCAATTATCGGTGGCGGAACAGGACCACCTCCTCCGCCGCTTCCACCGCCGCCGCCGGAACTACCGCCACCGCCAGACGATCCACCTCCTCCGGATGAACCGCCGCCTCCACCACCTCCTGGTGGCGTGCTTGTAGACGTCCCGCCTCCACCTCCGCCCGGAGTCGATGTTGCGGTCGATGTCGCGAAAATATTGGTAATCGTGCAGACCGCATTTTGGTCTATCGAGAGATGCACGACACCATGTGGATCGCAGTCACCGCTGAAGGTTGCACTATATCCACTCGGGCCGCCGGTTTCCGCGACTGTGTACGTGCCTGCGTTGATATTCGAGTATTGAGTTCCGCTACTCGAGCCGGGCTGCGGCGAATGCGTGATGTCGCTGCCGTTTTGAAGTACGTGAATCATAAAGTCGGACGCGAGTGCGGTGCCGCCTTGCACAATTTTTTTTACGATGAGCGAACACGCTTGGATCGGGAGCGGAATCGGACTATCGATCGGCACGTTCTCGCTCACCGTTGAAGTGCCGACGATCTCTGGCACGGTTACGGTTGCGGCAAGCGCCGAAGGGTCGAGGCTCAATTGGACCTGGGGCGAAAGATCGAGCGTAGATGATGCACCTTCGCACCCAAGAGCGCCCGAAAGATTTCCAAGATCGGTGAGTGATGCGCATACGACGACGGGCGTCGACGTACCGCTGTCTGCGTACGCGATTCCCGTACATGCAATGACCAATGCAAACACTGCTGCGATTTTTTTCATATGTTTATAAAGTGTGCTGATAATGGCCCGCGTGCCGGTAATACGGCATCGGTGTGACGAACGTCGTGCCAGTCGGTGCGACAAAATGCATCGCCTGGAGAAAGACCGAACCGTTTTGAGAACTTGTTTCGGGGATGTTGTCACCCGACACGTCCGTCATGAGCGTGTAGAGCCCGGGAGTTGCATTGAGCGCGAAGTCAAACGTGTAGGTGATTACAACACCTTTTCCGGGAACTATATCCCCGACCGAAAAATCTTGCTCATTGACCACGCGACCGTCAGGATTTTTCAGAAAGTCGCGAACAAACACATTGTGTGCCGTTGCGTGCGAGACATTGCGAACAATAAGCTTTTCCGTGAATGGTGTCCCGATGAGCGCGTTTACTTGCGGCGCCAATCGTCCGATCGCGAGTTGCGGATCGCCGTACTCTGGCTGCGCATTGGCAGTACTTACCACATACGATCCCCCGCCACCGCTCGGTGGAGTGCCGGTAATCACCGTGACACTGTCCGAGTTGTCGCTGAGATTGTTGTCCGATTCTTCTTCGCTCGCCTTCGTGTGGTTTGTAATGCTCGTCCCCGGTGAAGTGTTTTGTACGGTCGCATAATAGGTGACTTGCACCGTCTGTCCTGCTGCGAGATCGCCGAGTGAAAACGCGAGATCACCGTTTTGTTGAACTGTGTACGGGAGCGACGATGTGGCGATCGTAAGATGTGCAGAATCGAATGCTTCGTCGAGCACGACCCCATGCGCATCGGCGTCTCCGTTATTTTTGACCGTAATCGAATACGCGAGCGACGTGCCGTTTTCGACGTACTGCGGCGCATTCACCGTGTCGCCCACCCACACATCCGGGCGGCCGAAATCGACGTTGCCGTTGAAGTTGCCGAAAATATTTATAACTGCAAGGAGCCAGTTGCGCCCGATGATTGTTTGATTCGCGATGTTGACGACGTTGGCGCCCGCAAATGCATCGCCCGTCGTGATGAGCGCGCTCGATGATGCATTCGAGATGTTGTTGCCGCCTGAGAGCGCTGCAACATGCGCGTCATTTGAGATATCGGCACTCGAAGATGCCAGGGCCCCGAGACCTTGAATCGGATCCCCGCTTCCTGGCGCATCGCCGGTGATAAATACACTGTCGGATGATGTGGCAACTTGGAGCCAATCGGGTGCGTTTTGGATTTGCCCATTCCACGCGCCGCCGATCCGCAAAAGAATCGATACGCCGCTTCCTGCGAGGAGCGAGTTGAGTTCGTTGAATACATTGACTTTCGATTGAGAATCACCGGAAAGAATTGTCTGCGTTCCGGTTCCGCTGATCGTGTTACTTCCTGTATCTGCCTGTGCGTTCACGTCGTTTGCGACTGTTCCTTGGTTGGTCGAAGTTACGCTCGAGCCATCGCCAAGACTACTCCCGCTTCCCGAAAAAGAGCTGAGCGCCGGGAAGACTATGTCGCCATTTACATCTTGAAACGCGTTCAAGGTGACGATGAGGTACTGCGAATCAAGGAACGCGACGTTTGCGAGATTGACGAGATTGAGCCCCGCAAATGCACTCCCGGTTGAAATCGCTGCACTTGAAGAGGTGTTCGCAATCTGGTTTTCGCCCGAATTTGCAACGACAGAGACGGTATTCTGCAGCGTCGCGGTATTGAGAAGATTCACGAGAAGACTTTGCAGATTCGAGCATGGTGATCCATCACACAAACCATTGAATGCACTCGCATTGCGCAGATCGATCGTACTCGCTGAATCCGGAAAATTTGCAAATAAAATTGAGCCTGAGGAATTTACAAATGAGGTATTAAGAAGATTGAGAATATCTGCGAGCGCGAGCGAATTCCCCGTCACGATCGTCGTTGAAGCAGTGGGCGTGTCGGTTGCGGCAGTGACTGTTTCGGCTGCAGCGCCGACTGAAACGGGAATATCACTCGTGGTTGATGGTGCGGTTGCATCCGGCGTGGTAGTTGCCGTGCTCGACGCCTGATCGAGAAAGCCGTCGCTGCTACTCGAAGCGACATTCGATATGATTTCAGAAACCGTCGAAGAACCCGAAAGAAAATTCGGATCGCTCGAACTGGCTGTGAGTAAGAGATCGTCGTTGGATGTAGACGATGTAGATGAAGCGCTCGATTGGTCGAGGGAAGACAGTGAACTCGTGGACGATGTCGTCGCTGCACTTGAAGTTGCTGCGGTCGAATCCACTGAGCTTGTCGTGTCGTCTGCACGAACCATCACAGGCAATGTATCCAGCGTGACGAGACTGATTGCGAGAACGCACGCGGATGCGAATTTGAGCTGCTTCAACATTGCGGATTTTTAGTTTGATAAATTCCGTCTCCGGATACGCACTCCGCTGCGGAAGCGGAGGGCGTATCCGGAAACAGAAGAATCTGTTCCGGAATCACCCTAGAAGGTGATGTTTGTGATCGATTGACCCGAAACCGTCACGATACCGAGGTTTGAAGTCGATGATCCACTGACAACCGTGCCGCCGAGTGCGCCTGCCCCGCCTACACCTCCAGCGCCTGCTGTGGTGGTGACGGTGCCGCCGCCGCTCGTTGAGCCCGTTGCGGTACCACCGGAGGCTCCGGAAGATCCCGTGCCACCCGTTGAGTGATTGCCGCCCGTTGCCGCAGTGAGCGAGACGCCGTTGCCGACTGTCCCGGCATTACTGTTGTGTACGCCGATCGTGGTGTTGCCACCGACGTACGTCTTCGTGTAGAAGAGCGAGAGGTCATTGTTGCTCGTATTCGACGATGACGTCGCGTTGCTTGAGCTTTGCGTGTTGAACGCAAAGTTGCCCGCAGTCGAACTATTCGTGTTCGAAGCAGCACTCGTCGATGTCGATGAAGAGGTCGACGACGTTGTCGTGCCGACTGTCGAACTCGATGAGTTTGCCGCAGACGAACTCGTCGCTGAAGATGAGTTTTGCGTATTGAACGCGCCACTCGTAGAGAGTGCGTTCGAACTATTATTGCTCGATGCGTGCGCTGTCGTGTCTTGGTTGTGCGTCAAAGCGAGTGTCGTGTCGAACTCGTCGCACGGGCACGTGCTCGTGATCGACGTACCCGACGTATTCACATCGGTGCCGACAGAAAGTGTCGCGCTTGCATTCCCACTCGTCACGTTGCCGCCCGCAGCTCCCGCACCTCCGGCGCCGCCGGCGCCAGCTGTTGAAGTAACGGAACCGGTACCACTCGAGGAACCGACGGCAGTGCCGCCGGAACCTGCAGGGCCACCGTTCCCGCCGACAGACGTGTTGCTGCCTGTCGTTGCAGAAACAGAAATCAAGTTTGTGACCGTCGCCGTGTTAGCGTTGGTCACTGAAATCGAGGTAGATGCGAAGACCGGCGACGCAGCAAAAAGCAGGGCCGCGGACGCCGCAAGCGCCTCGACTTTCCGTATGGTTATTTTCATAGCGGATTTTTTTGGCGAATAAATTTTATAAAGACATTTCGACCTAATGGCAGCAACGTAACAACGCGATTTGGAAAAGACGGTGAAGACGCGTATACGAAAAATTCAGGAGAAATTCAGTTTCAAATTGCGCGTGATAGAGTGTGCGCATGATCACCTACACGCAGGCATTCGTGCTCGGACTTCTTCAGGGTGTGACCGAACTTTTCCCGATTTCAAGTCTCGGGCACAGCGTACTTTTTCCGCACGTGATCGGGTGGCACATCAACGAAAACGATTCTCAGTTCGTTGCGTTTCTCGTCGCGACGCACGTCGGCACCGCGCTTGTTCTCCTTGCCTTTTTTTGGCGCGATTGGGTGCGCATCATTGCGGGGATTTTCAGATCGTTCGCTGCACGCAGGATCGACACGAGCGACACGTACGCAAAAATCGGCTGGCTCCTCGTTGCGGGCACGATCCCTGCCGGGATTCTCGGACTCCTTTTCCAAAAGCAGCTCGAATCGCTTTTTAGCGATGCGCTCTATGTCGCGGTTGCACTCGCGCTCAACGGACTGCTCTTGTACGGTGCAGAAATCTTGCGCCGCAGCACGGAAGGCGCTGCAAACGACACACAGATCGCGCAGCTTTCCTTTCCGCGCGCCATTGCCGTGGGGACGATGCAGGCACTCGCACTTATTCCGGGATTCTCGCGGACCGGTGCCGCTATGACAGGTGCTCTCTGGAGTGGGCTTTCGCACGAAAATGCCGCTCGGTTTGCATTTCTTCTTGCAACGCCGATTATCTTTGCTGCGGCAGTTTTAAAACTCCCTGATCTTTTCGCCGGAGGAGGGGCTATCGTAGGACCAACGGTCATCGGCGCTCTCGCCGCAGCGTGTGCAGCGTATGTCTCAGTTCGATTTCTCTTAAAATACTTCGAAACAAAAACGCTCACGCCATTTGCGATCTACTGCGTCTGTGCGGGAATCTTCGCACTTATTGCGATTGCGCACCCTGTTTCGGGCCTGTTGTAAACCAAAGAAAGATAAAAATGGCCACGCCAACGACGAGCGCACCGAGGCCGTGTTTGAAGTGAATACCCGTAACGCCTGGTTCATACCCCGGAAGATACAGTGGCAATGAACCGGCGGGTGTTGTCCAATATACAAAAGCCAGAACAATACACAGAAGGCCGATAATGCCGGCGAGCCATAAGAAAGCTTTTTTCATGGCCATGATTGTAACACACAGAGAATCCACATTTCGTACACAGAAGCGCTTTGACGAGCTAAAAAGCCCCTCGTGCATGCGTGCTACGATTCCCGCATGACCAAGCAGGAGGTGCGCGTGCCACCGCAGGACGTTGAAATGGAAAAAGCGCTCCTCGGCGCTTTGATGCTCTCACAAAGTGCGATGTACGAGACGGCCGATGTTGTCGGGGTCGACTCCTTCTACTCCAGTAAAAACGGTGTCATCTATGACGCGATGCTCGCGCTCTACAACAAGAGCGAGCCGATCGACATCGTCACCGTGACGAGCAAACTGAAAGAGCGCAAGCAGCTGAAAGATATCGGGAGCGCGTATCTTACCGAGATTGTGAATGCGGCGGCGAGCCCCGGTAGCGCGCGACACTACGCCGAAGTCGTGCAAGCGAAGTTTATGCTTCGCTCGCTCATCGACGCTGCGGCAAAAATCAACGAACTCGGCTACGAAGAAGACCGCGATGTCGAACAAGTGCTCGACGATGCTCAAGCGACGATTTTCAAAGTCGCCAACGCGCCGAGCATGCGCGAGTTTTCTGCAATCAAAGAAGAACTGAGCGAAGCGTGGGAGCGTCTTGAAAAATTGCAACGGCACGAGGGTTCTATCCGCGGCATACCGAGTGGATTTCCGCAGCTCGACAATCTGCTCTCTGGATTCCAAAAGTCAGATCTCGTGATTCTCGCCGCACGACCCTCGATGGGTAAAACTGCCCTCGCGCTCGACATCGCTCGGCAAACAGCGACAAAGCACGGCACCGCGGTCGGCATCTTTTCTCTCGAAATGGATTCGCAGCAACTCGTCGACCGTATGCTCGCGGCACAGGCAGGCGTCGACGCGTGGAAATTGCGCACCGGCAAAATCAAAGGCGAAGAAGATTTCGAGCGCCTGCAAGATGCGATGGGCACACTTTCCGAAGCGCCGATTTTTATCGATGATAAAGCCGCAACATCGGTCTTGGCCATGAGATCGGTCGCGCGTCGCCTCAAAATGGAAAAAGATTTAGGACTCATCATCATCGACTACTTGCAACTCATCACGCCGACGACCGGCGGCGCCAACACCTCACTCGTGCAGCAGATCACCGAGATTTCTCGCTCGCTCAAAGCGATGGCGCGCGAACTCGAAGTTCCCGTCTTGGCGCTCTCCCAGCTTTCACGTGCCGTCGAACAACGCGGCGGCAGACCACGCCTTTCGGACCTGCGCGATTCGGGATCGATCGAACAAGATGCGGATGTCGTTATGTTCATCCACCGCGAAGACATGATGGGCAATCGTGCCGAAAACGAGAAGAACAACATCGCGGAAGTCTTGATCGAAAAACATCGCAATGGCCCGATCGGTAAAGTCGAACTCTTTTTCGACGACCAAAAAACGACGTTCCGCTCTGTCGAAAAGAGTGACTTTGGAGACTTCGCGGGTGAAGCACAGGTCGAAGAATCAGCGCCGTTTTGATACAGTGGGGCCATGTCTGATCCGATCGAGCGCCTTACCGAACTTTTCGAAAAATTCCCCGGTATCGGCCCGCGCCAGGCACAGCGCTTCGTGCAATTTCTTTTGCGCTCCTCCCCTGCCGCACGCCGTGAAATGGTCGATGCGATCCAACACCTCGGCGGTTCAGTACATCAATGCCAAAGCTGTATGCGTTTTTTTGCGGGCGAAGGGAAAATCTGCAGTATCTGTAGCAACGACGCACGCGATCGCGCACAACTCGCAATTGTTGCAAGCGATGCCGATCTCTCGGCACTCGAGAGAAGCGGCACGTATCGCGGTATGTACTTTGTCCTCGGCGGCACCGTCTCGCTCGCATCGGAAAAAATGACGGGACTGCGCACCAAAGAACTTCTCGCATCAATCCCCGCACGCGCAAAAACCGGGCTCAACGAAATCATCCTCGCCTTCCCCGCCAACCCCGAAGGCGACGCCACCGCCACGCGTCTGCGCGAAGAAATCGCGGCACAGTACCCTGTCCTCGAAATCACGACGCTCGGTCGCGGTCTTTCGACCGGCAGCGAGCTTGAATATGCCGATCCCGAGACCCTGAAGAGTGCCCTCGAGAACCGCCGTTGACTTTGCGCCCTGCGCGATACAGGATGCGCGCTGGAGGTGCACCATGAGAGAAATCCCCGATCCTGTTCAGCGCCGGATGTACAAGAGCACGCGCGCGTCTATGTTGTGGCTGACGATCGCGGCACTCGTCTTGGCTACAGTGCTCTATGTGCTTACAAAAAATATTGTAGCTGCTGGAGTCATTGTCGTGTGTGTCGCACTCGTTTGGCTGGAACAGTTCGAGATGGGTCGTCGCATGCGCAATGGCACGTATGGTTCACGACCTCGTGAACGCGCAGACCTCGTGCGCTGGATCGAGAAACACGAACACGCAGAAGACTAATCGAAAACCGCCCTTGTGGGCGGTTTCTCTTCTTACGGGAGTGTGGTGATTTTCACCTTCGCGAAGTGTTGGCGATGGCCACCTTTTTTGTAGTAGCGGCTCTTTTCGCGGTAGTGGATCACGGTCACTTTTTTCGAGCGGCCTGCGGCAATGAATTCCGCACCGACTTTTGCGCCATCAATGTACGGAGCACCGAGCTTCGTGGCTTTTCCATCATCGACGAGAAGCACCTTTTCGAAGGTCACTTTGTCGCCTTTTTTGAGGTCGCCGGGGAGCTTTTCGACGGTCAAAACAGCGCCGTCAGCAACGACATACTGTTTCCCGCCCGTCTCGATAACTGCGATTTTTGCCATACAGTGGGCCGTACTATACCCGATGTGCACACTTCGCGCAAGGATATTCTTGCGTTTTTCATTATCCCTTTGGAAAATAGAGGTGGGTTGGCGGCCATCCAGGAGGAGCCCATGTCGGGCAGGCAGGTTTTCTTTCAGGATGCCACAACAGTGCTCGGTCGCTTTGCGATTGTGGTACTGATAATCGGGGTAGTTTTTATGTGCCTCTTCTAGTGGGCACGATCTGTATCGTCGGGCTCGAACATTCGAGCCCGATCTTTTTTAGTCTTCAAGCAGCATTGGTTTTTCGACCTGCTCAAGGCTGATCTCGTTTTTCTCTTCCGTGATACGAACGACATCTTTATTGATCGCCTTGAATGCTTTACCCGCTTTTTCGTAATGACCAACTGCCGCCGAGAGCGATTTTCCGAGGCTGTTGTGCGAATCTTGATACGCAGCGAGGTGTTTCCCGAGTTCAGAAACATTTTTGATGATGTCTTGCGCCGTTTCCTGTATTTTCGCGCGTTGGTTGCCAAAGAGAATCGTCTGCAGGTACGCGAGGAATGTCGTGGGCGACGCGATAATGACATTTTTCTGCTGGTACGCGTATTCGATAAGATCGCGCGAATTCACACCCACACCGACATCGCTGTTCAAAAGATCGTAATAGATACTTTCGGCCGGAATAAACATGATCGCAAACGGCATCGTCCCCTCTTCCGGACGGATATATTTAGCGGTCTCGTCGATGCGCTTTTTGACGTCGCTCTTGAATTCTTTGCGATAGATTTCTTTGCGCGCCTCGTCACTTTCATCGACAAGTCGCACGTAGTTTTCAAGCGGGAATTTTGCATCGACCGGCACGAGCCCGTCGCGCGTTTTTACCGCGAAGTCCACTTTCTCCCCGTCTTTGAACAGATACTGGGGCTCGTACTGTCCGGGCAAAACATTTGAGAGGATGAGCTCGAGCGACGCTTCCCCGAGGTTGCCGCGCTGTTTTTGATTTTTAAGAACCTTCTCGAGATTTTGGAGCTGCTCGGCAATCGTGAATACTTGTTTGGTAGACTCTTTCGTTTCCGTAACGCCACGAATCACCTCCATGAGCTGCTGCGATACGCGATTGGTAATTGCGTCCATTTGCTGCTGGATGTTACCGATCGCTTTTTGAGATTGATCGACTTGCATGCGCATACCTTCGCCAAGGCGCTGATCGACAGCGCGCGAGAGATCTTGGAGTTGGTTTTGGAGAAGTATAAGACTTTGGGCGTCGTCGCGGCGTTCGGGTTTACGCAGAAAAAGCGCGGCCATAAGCGCAAGAATCGCAATTAAAAGGGCGATGACGAGCCATTCCATGCGGCGATTGTACCATGCTATACTTTTGCCATGATTTTGCAGAAGATCCGGGAAGACGTGAAAACGGCCATGAAAGCGAAGGACCAAGTCCGTCTTGATACGTTGCGCGGCGCCATTGCCGCATTCACCAACGAGCTCGTCGCCAAAGGTAAAAAGCCGACGGAGGAAATTGCGGATCCGGATGCCGTCACAGTCTTAAAGCGTCTTTCGAAGCAGCGCAAAGAAGCCGCGGATGTCTACGAAAAAGGCGGTCGCGCCGAGCTCGCCGAAAAAGAAATGACGGAGCTTAAGATCATCGAGGAGTATTTACCGCAAATGGCTTCGCGTGAAGAAATCGAAAAAGTTGCACGCGCCAAAAAAGAAGAGCTCGGTGTTACGGATGCAGCGGGTGCAGGCAAACTCACCGGCGCAGTGATGAAAGAGTTTGGCGGTAACGCGGATGGCAACGACGTAAAAGCTGTGGTCGCTTCCTTGTTTTAATCTAGACAACATCTATAAAGATGGTATAATACCCAGCAGTTCATACCTGCATGGAGGTTTCAATGACTGTTCGCGAACAGACTGTTCAAGAGCTGTCCGATCTCGTCGCCGAAAGGTGGAGAAATCAAAAAATCTACGACAAGAAGACGTTTCGCACGTTAGCGCGCGAAGCTATTCGTGGTCGCGGTATTACCAACGCACACGACACGGCAGAATTACTGAAACGCATCGCCGACGAGTGTTCGAAACGCAGCGCCTCACATCGCCGGTCGATGGCACAGCAGCGGGCACAATCGTGATCTACCACGAATGCGACCAGATCGCGTCTGACCTCATCGAAACGCAAGATGAGATGTTCAAAGAGTACGGTGTGATCATCACACCGCAACTATACACTGCAGAATCACTGATCGAAACGCTTGTACCGTTTTATCCGTGCGATGATTTTGAAGAGTTGCTCGAGTACACGCTAGATCGGCACGAGCCATTCCTGCATGAAATGGAGCGAAAAGGATACAAGCGGTTTTTGGGGAAATTCTTCGGACGACGCGGCGCCTTCGCACGAGAACAAAGACGGAAACACTCAGAACGCCTTGATGCACCTTTTTAAGAGCGGACACGCATGTGCCCGCTCTTATTCTTTTATTTAATACGCGAGCTTGCGAATTTTGTACGCGAGAACGACACTGCCGCCCGCGGCAATCCCCGCTGCGAGGATTGAGAGTGCAAGCGTGATCTGAACACCAAGCACGGGAAGCAAAAGTACGACAAACGCACACATGAGAATGCGTCCGAGTCCTTGTCCGATTTCCTGCAGCGCAGTGAATTCATCGAGATACGAACCACCGTCGAGTGAACTTTCGTGGAGGATTAGTTCGCGTGCACCAAAGGGCGAGTGGACGAACGAGTACGTGTCGGCAAAAACAATTGCGAACGGTGAACCTGCGACGAGACGAAATAGCCAGCCCGAGCTGACGAAGACGACGGTGAGCAGAATCGATTCGCGTTCAAAAATACGCTTCAATATGCGGCGGTACAGACCGCGGAACAGAAGCACAATGACGAGCGATGCGCTCAATACAAGCCCCATCGTCGGGAACGATGCGCCGACAATCAGAAAAACCGCGAGCGGCCATATCAAAAAAAGTGCAGCGTTCTCGAAGCCCGCGAGCAGTGTTCGCCACATGAGGAGGCGGTGCCGAGGATTAAAAAATATCTGAAACGTCTCATCGAAACTCCAAGAGAATTTTTCACGCACGTCGGTCATGGGGAGCAGCGGAACGATCGAGAGTGCAATGCAGGCAGCTGCTCCACTCAAGAGACGCAAGAAACCGCCGTTTTCCGATGCGATCGTGATGCCCGCAAACAACGGCATCAATGCGATTAAAAAATCGAAAAAAATGTGCGAACGACCACTAAAGGGCGCTGTTCGAATGCGATACGGAATCCAATAGAGCGCGCGGTACGCACCAAAAAGAATTCCAAAAAGCACGATCCCCCACCCTGCAGGATCGGAAAAAAAGCCGACGATCGTCGCGCCCAAGATCGCGAGCGCGAGTGCCGCAAACGATGCGCCGAACATCATCGAACGCTTTACGCCACCACGCAGGTGCGCCGCGGAAAACGGTGTTAAAAAAACGAGGAGTGCTTGGGAGAGGCCATAGACAACGACCGTAGCAAAGAGCGCGAGCGGCAAACTCAATGAGTATGAAAGATAGTATTGGAACACGAAAATCCACGCAAAAGTCGCAACGAGAGAAAGCGCACTGCGCATCAAGACGCGGTGTGCAAAGAGAAAATTGCGATCGTTTGTTGAGACACTCGCATCCATGATTATGTTTCCCACGTCCGGTCGGGGCTCGGCGTGCGACGGAAATACGGAGCGCACAATGGCAAGAGTGCGACGAGAGCATACCCTACCCATGAAATCCATTCACTGTAGAGGGCAAGGCCTTGCGACGGATAGGTAAAGATGCCGTCGAGAATTGCAACTACGAGCGCCCACACGATCGAGTACGGCATGATGTCTTTCCATGTGCGATAGCGCAGAGAGTTGCCTGCCACAATGCACGTGCATGCAATGACGAGTGCTTCGATAAGGCGCGGAACTATGCCGGCAGTAAACCCGTAGAGCGTCATTCCAGACCAGGTGAGAGTCGCGAGCGCATAGATGACAATACCCCACCCAAAGAGTGCGCCGAATTTCATTGCTCTATTATGTATGAGAAAGCGTCGAGGCGCTCGCAAAAATGTGGATAGGTTAGAATCCGAGATTGATGTGGAGTTCACCGTTCCTTTTTTCGGAAGCCCTTATGGTGCTCGTTGCAGAACTCGTTGCCGCGGTCGTTGTTGCAACGTCGGACGTCGCGACACTCGCAGTAATTTGAACGGGGATTGTCGTCGTCGGAATAAGCGTTGCGGACGTCACGTGGATTTGGTTTTGGACGTAGGCGCGAACTTTTGCTTCGTGCGCCGCAAGGTTCGCTGCCTGGAACGTCGCAATGGCTGCGCCGTAATTCCCTTGCGCAAGATGTTGATCACCTTCTTCGATTGCACTTTGTGCCGTGAGCGTATCGGGATCCGTTGTCGATGAGCTTTCGTTTGCAGCGGTGTCTACGTGTGCTTGTGCGTTGATAAGCGCCTGCGCCTGACCGAGTTGGCCGAGTGCAACATCGCGCTGAGCTTCGGCAACCTGCTGCGCAACTTGCGTGTTGGATGCAATACGGGCCGTAAGAGACGCTTGTGCACCAGTAATCGCGGCGACCTTACTCTCTACGCTCGAGAGTATCGGTGTCACGGCAACGTGTGCTTGCGGGTCGGATTGCGCGATTTGACTCAACACCTGCGCATGGACGGCAAGTGTCGCTTCCATTCCTGATTGCAGGTCCGCGACCGTCGCAACGTCACTCGTCGAACTCGCGAGACTTGCAACGCTTGCATCAAAATTATCCGTGGCTTGGTTAATCCCTGCGGCCAATGTCTCGCTCGCAGAAGGATTGAGTTTATTTTGTGCTGCGAGTTCCTCGGCCTCTTCGAGACGACGAGACGCAAGCTGCGCATTCCATTGCGCTTTTGCCTCCGGAGTAGTCGCGAGTGCCCCTTGAATTTGTTCATTCACGTGAATTTTTACTGCATAGAGCGGCTCGCCTGGGAGTGCACCTTCAGCGGCATATGAAGTACCAGCAATTGCAAAAACCGCCACAAGCGATGCAGCTGCAAGCTGGAAACGAGGACGCAGCACCGACGTGCGCAGCGCATAGGTAAAAGAGTCGAGCGCACGCAAAAGCAATGGCGCCCGCGCAGGGTGCGTGTGCATGTACATTTTTAGCTCGCTCCGAATCATCTCCTTTTCATGAGGAGTGAGCTTCGCACCGCGAAGCACGTTGAGCATACGCTGGAAATCTTCGTTGTTCATAAGGGTAATTCGGGCTAATCGGACATCAGGTAAGACGAGCGTCAAGGTTCGTCCTTACATGCGTACGGTACGTATAGGATACCAAAACAACGCGGCCCCCAAAGGGGGCCGCGTTGCGCTTTGGTGCCAGTAGAAACTACCAGCGACCGCCGCCGTTTCCGCCACGACCGCCGCCCCATCCGCCGCCACCGTTGCCGCCGCGGAAGCCGCCGCCGCCTGAGCGCGGGCGCTCTTCCATCGGGCGCGCCTCGTTGACCGTGAGCGTGCGACCGCCGAAATCTTTGCCGTTCCACATGTCGATCGCCTTCTGCGCTTCGTCATCCGTCGACATTTCGACGAAACCGAAACCTTTGGAGCGGCCGCTCATGCGATCCATGATGATGGACGCAGAGGTAACCGATCCTGCACCGGCGAACGCGTCGCGGAGCTCATCTTCCGTCGTTGAGTACGGAAGGCCCCCGACATACAACTTCTTTGCCATTGTGTTCTATGCAATTCTTCTTTATAAAAATGTAAACCAACCTTTCCCTGCCTTTTGGCAAAACCTCAATGCATGGAAACCTTACATCGCGATAATCATCTCTTTCCCTCGATGAATTGTCAAGGAAGATGCTATGGGGATTGCATCCGGGTGCGGTTCATCAATTTGGCGAGTTGTGCGATTCCGCGGTGGATTCGCACCGAAACGACATTTTCAGAGACCCCGAGCGTTTCGGCAATTTCTTTTGGCGACATTTCGTCCAAGTAGCGCATCGTGATGGCTGTCCGGTAAATCTCATCGAGCGAGCGCAAGAGCGCGATCGCTTCGCGGGTCTGCGGAATCTCGGCGGGGTCCTTCGCCATTTCGTCCCGCGGTTCGAAACCATCGTCCTCCATCATCGCATCCAGCGACGAGGTTCGCTTTTTTCGCGACATATCGACGATCAGGTTGTTGGCGACGCGGTACAAAAATGCGCGCACGTAATCGATTTTTTTTCCTTCGGACAGATAGTGCCAGGCACGCGAAAACGTCTCTTGCACGATGTCGGTTGCAAGTTCGCGATCACGCACGCGCAACAAGCAATGCCGAAACAACGCGTCGGCATGCTGATCGTATGCGGCGAGAAAATCGATCTCGAGCTTTTGTGTCCACTGCCTAGAGCGCGACATATTGCGTTTGGTATCGCTCATCATAAAATTCCTGCGGACATACCCAACACTGCACCATGCATGCTCTCAAATGTAGCGATCATGAAGCTCTGGTAGGTCGCACCGTATAGTCTATCAAGTACTCCTCTGACTCAAAACGAAGTGGTCCACGCCAAAGGCGGGACCACAAGTGAACCTAGCCGCAGCGTACCCTCAAAAGGCGCAAATGCGACATGAACGGTTCGAGGTTGAAATCATCTTCATTGGCACGAATGCGCGCGAGCTCATTCCACGCATCGATAGTGCGATTGTCTGGATACTCGTTTCGACACTCGCACATCTGCAGAAAGCTCAAAAGCGTCTGCAAACGCGTCGAGCGTACACACATTCGAGTACAGCCGCGACGCTTGGCTTCTTCAAAGAAATCAAATCCCTCGGGATCATCATTCGTGAGAAGAGAACCGAAATACTCGAACGCGTCTTCTGTGAGATCCGCAAGCGCGTGCTTGTAGCGGTTCAGCAGAAACCTATCCACGCTTACCGGATGAGGCTTACTGCTCGCGAGCACCTCTTCGAGATGCGCTCGCGTGATCGGTTCACGAGGTTTGTGTCGCACTCCACTCATGATTTCAGGCTCCTGTACTGTACAAGGAACCCTGCCCGCAAAAAGTATAAAGGGCTCATGAACCTTACACAAGTAGTTTCTTCATGTGCAAAAAAAGAGGCTCCGGGTATTCCAGAGCCTCAAAATTTACAACGACCTCCGATACACGTCGATCGCTCTGCGAAACCTGTCATGCGCAATTCCGCTGAGCTTATCCCAAAACGCCGGATTTCGTTCGTTACGCACCATGAGTGCGTAGACGAACGCGCCGACTGTCATGAGAGACTCCTGCCAGGCCTCTTCGTTTTTTGGTAGGCCCGCATGTGCGAATTTATACCAGATTCGTCTGGCCGCTGCGCCGTTTTGCACTCCATCCACTTCAGGCCAACCACCCCACCGATCCATCTCGTACCCAAACTCCAAAAGCGCATAGCTCATGATTTGGTACGCGGCGACACGGTTTGCGCGGATCAATTGCGCAAGTGCCGTGAACACCGGACAGCTCTCGACGAATGGATTTTCTTTCGTCGATCCAAGACGAGAGAGGATCGTATCTCGAATCTCGAGAATAACCGTTTCGTTCGCTTCCATACGTTCGATACGGTAGTCGATTTCATCGTTCGGAAGAATCGGCGCTTCTTTTTGGTACATGACGCGTAACTCAAGACCGAGGTGTCTCCGGACACCTTTGTCGAGAATTGGTTGCTGTGCTTCATCGGGCTCCTTGATAGATATCATCGTATCCTCCTTTCGATCTATCTCAGGGCCCCTGCCTCATCTGATTCTCAGTATACGAGGCTCACCACAGATTTCAATATGAATTTTCGGTGGACTCTAGCGTACCATTTTGGAACTCCTTTGCGCTAGAGTGCGCCCAGCTTGCGGAGATACTGCGGGAGGGCGAGAGCGGCCTGATCGAGAGCCCCTTTGCAGTCTCTAGGTGACTACCCTTCAGGATTAGAACCTTGGTAAGGTGGAATCTGGCCGACGAACCCAGCCTCTTCCGTAGCTTCAATAAAACCCCGTACGGCAACAAAATACCTTCGAAGTGCTACGTCTAACTCCGCAATCATACGATCTGGGAACGCGCGAGCGACCACTCCGCTACCGGTTAGGGTAGACCACGACGCCTTGTCAGTTATAAGGATGTGACGAACGACCGAAAAATTCGACATAATCCGTTCAAACTCTCGTCGAACATTTAGGAGATGACCTAAAACTTCGGGTGGGAAAAGCGCCGCGTAAATCTTTAGCGTCTCTCCAAGGTTTTGCCTCATCAAAAGAAGTACGCTCCCGAAATACTCCCACTCTTTTGGGAGTTTTGCATTTAATGCCGGAAGGTTGTCTGCGGTCGTCAAATCAGTTGCAATGGCTCTTATGGCACGGTCAGCCCAATCGTTTACAGATTCCCCCGTATTTTGCGGGTGATCCAATATGGTCTTTCCTAAAGGCTCGGACAGGTAGCTGACGAGCATATTGGTCAGTATTTTAACCTCCTCACGTGCCGCTTTTGTAGCACCAACCATTCTCCATGCGTCACGCTTTCGTCGCAAAAGTTCGATTCCAAAGATTGTGACAATCGCCATTACAAAACCGGCACACAGGTTTGCTCCTAAAGCATTTATGGTTTGATGGGTGCCAGAGGCCACATGAGCGACCCAAAGTGATCCCCCAGAAAGAAGCATAAGAGTCACAAGAAGGATCAGCTCTAAATATTTGTAAAAATATTTCTGCATATTCGCGAATTCGCGTTCTAATAATCTGGACTGTCACGTTTAGGATAATCTTTCAGAAATAGTTCGAAAGACTCGCGATCTTCTTTTGAAAGTCCTTTTGGTTTGTAATCCTTTAAGCGTTCATAAGCAGCGGAAACCTCGATAAAATCTTTTAAACTACTGAATTGCATACGCGGTATTTCTTCGGTGACTACACCAGATGAGCGACGAGTTATTGCCCTAAACTTCGAAATGAAACGGACTAGTGCCGGCTTATTTTTGAGTTGAGCGTTTACAAATGCCTGTACGTCTTCAGGCGCCCCCCATTCTTTCCACCTGTAGAGTATGTTGGGCAGGTTAATATCATTCTTTAATTTGCCGCTTTTCGCTGCTTTTTTTATCTTTTGAACGCACACTTCAGCCAGTGAAGCAGCCGCCTCGTCTGTCAGAACTTCATTTTCTGGCCTAGATTTCTCTTTTCGAGGATCATTTAACGACAGGAAATGAACGGCTCCGTATACCGATTTTGTCCGCTTCAAGGCTGTGGTTGCAATCTTTGCGACTTCGGGTTTGCCACGCTTGTCGCGAATTTCTTTAAGATAAAAATAAATTAGGCGAGCAACTTCCATATCTGCCCCAAAATCAAACATGCCTTTAGATTTTATTTTGGTGACGTCATCTGCTGTATCCAACAGCGCTGTGATGTAGTTGGTTGCAGAACTTATATCCTGCGGGAACTTTGGAACGTGGTCGAGTAATGCGACGAGCAACTTTCTCAAATCGGCACCCTCATTTTGCTTGAGTTTAGAGCGAAGCAATTGTACGAATTCTTTATAATTTCCGATGACAGTGGTCGCCGCGAAAATCTCTGATGTCCGAAGTTCTCCTTCAGGCACGTCCATATAAAAATAAGTATCGAAATAATTTTCTGAACAAATACGGTGCTGTTGCCGCCATTCAGACTCTCGACTATCACCATACGAATAATTTTGAAGTACAGATTCCAATGGCGGAAATAACTTCAGTAGTACCTTCTCGATAAACGGATCTACCTTTGCCAGCTCGGCCTTCACATCTTTTGTGATCTTGTCCATCTTCTGACCTTCGTATGCGCTATGAGTTCTCGCAGTGACAAAATTCTCCTTGTTGTTCGCAATGTACTCATATAGCTCCGGATAAAAAGACTCGATCGTCCGAATTCCCAAGAAGTCGATTGGGTCTACCTCGGTAGAAATAAGGCCTGCGGCGAGTGCCATTTGGCTGATTGGACGTTTAATTAAACGGAGATTTCCTCTCTTTAAAAATATCTCGCCAAAACCAGCGGCGTAGAGTTCTGTCCACCGCGTCTGATTCCATTTGTCTTCAGCAAAAAACTTCAATACCTCGTCCAGTTGTTTAAAGAGGAAAGCCAACAAACGCTTGTGATCCGCGCGGGGTAATGGAATTGGAATCTGGATGATTTTCTCAATGTACTCCGCACCGTCAATCCCGTCTCTAGTAATCATTCTGCTTACTGTCCCAACGTCCATCGCCACCAAGTAAATAACTTTCGGTAAATCAAGGTTGATTTTGATTAGCTGAAATAACGTCCTCACTTCTTCGGGGGTCAACCTATCGACATCGTCGATCACGAAAAGAATCTTCTTATTTCGCTTTAATAACTTCGCCTTAATTTCGTCTTTGAGCTGGTTCAATGTTTTTTCATCCAACTTCGATTTCCTGTTAAATATACCCTCGACAAAAGCCAATGCTTTGTCGCTAAATGTAAGGCCTTCGATAATAACTAGTAAGAGCAAAAAAGCTCCGGATACCCAGACGTTCGAAAGCGCCTGATTCAAGAGTGCCGCAAGATAGACACCAAAAAAGCCCACAAGGATTCTTGTAATAATTATTTCTAGACCGTGACCTATTTTTCGAGCCGGTTCTAGATATAAGCGAATGAGGGCAATCTTGCGTGCAATCTCTTTATCTACCTCATTGTTGCTTTGACCCAATTCTTTTCCCACTTCCATTAAGAAGCTCTGGATCAACGATCCTTGGTTTGAGAATATCCAAGGGTTGAATTCAATTACGGTCGGGATGTTTTCTTCGTCAAACTTTTCCTCCGCTTTCTCGGGATTTTTAAAAAAGTCTTTGATAAAGTTAATTACCGAGGTTTTGCCATCTCCCCATCTTGCGTACAAGCCAATGACAAGACTATCTTCAGGTCGCCAGTTAACAATGTCATGGGCAATTTTCTCCGCAAATTTCCTGCGACCGAGAAGGTCTTCCTCAACCGTTTCTACAGCTTTGTCCGAAAAAATCATTGGATTTGGCATGTAGTTTAAGGATACACCGTAGACGAATCGGTCACAAAAGCTCCATTCTCGACATTCAAAGGCGAGGCAACCTCCAGTAAACCCAGAAGCCTGTCAGGTTGAGAAACAGTCCTGTAAGAAAGAAGCCGGCAATATGTACTGGGTAAGGCCAGATATGCAAATAGGAGTCATCCCCAAACAGCCACCGAATCAGAGCATAAATACCTGCTTGAAAAAGTATCAGCACACCACTGCCGACTACTCGATTGAACGTCGGTGAAAATCCGTTCTCGGAGTTGTAGTGCAGACCTCCATTTCGGGTAACCAACTCAATAACTACCCAAACAGTCATGACAACGAGGATGTACGGCCAATAGGCCGCCCATAGCGTCGTTACGATCATCCAGAACATGTGTGCAGTCGTCTGTGCGAGCATGACAGGTATCTGTGCCACAATCTGAACCACGAACTGTACTGGAGTTGTAGTACCGATCATGACCGCTATTTCACCACTTTTGGACGACCGACGCCACCCTGACAAACCCTGACATTTTTACCCTCTTCAAATACCTATTTGGTCTCTAATAACTAAAACACAAGCGCGATGTAAGTAGAGGTTCAAGATGTTCAAGTGGAACTGACAAAGTAGCCAGTGTTTTCAAGGCAAGAGAGCTGATTGCAGCTCCCAAGTCTTCTTTGGTGGACCGTAGGAGATTCGAACTCCTGACCCCCACATTGCAAATGTGGTGCTCTACCAACTGAGCTAACGGCCCTTCGAGGCGTTATTATGCGTTAATTTCGTGCAAGTGCAATAATGTGCTCAAGGAACTCAGGAACAGACGAACCTACTGCCTCGAGCATCTGCGGGAACGCAGCGCCTTCATAAAGACCAGGGAGCGTACTTACCTCGAGGAGGTAAGGTTTCCCACGCGCGAGCACGAAATCGGCACGCGAGAAGTGCGAAAGCTCAAGTGCACGGTGCGCGCGACGCGCGGCGTCGATGAGCGCATACTTTTCGTCGACGCTAAAATTGCTCGGGACAACGTGCCGCACGAGTCCCGCTTGGCGAGTTTCTTCGTCGATAAAAGCTTTTCCCTCTGGTTTTAACATGTGCGCCGGCGGGAGCGCATACAAAGGTTCCCCGCGGAATCCTTCAATGACCCCGACGCGTGCATCTTCCCCGCGGAGAAATTCTTGCACGAGAGCACTCCCGTATACATCGAGTACATCGGCGAGCACGTCGGGAAGTTCCACGATCGATCGAGCAATACGTATCCCGCGCGAAGATCCTTCCGATGTCGGCTTCACAATGTACGGTGGCCCAAAATCCGAAAAAACCGTACGCGCCATGTCCCCGGTCGTTCCGTTATTTTCCACATTGAAAGACATGCTGCGCGGCATGAGAATACCGGCAGCACGCAACGTCTCGAGCGCACGTGCTTTATTCCCGGCACGCACAATCGACGACGGGCGCGAACCTGCATACCGCGCGCCGTGCAACTCCAAAAGTCGCTGCACAGTGCCGTCTTCGCCGATACCGCCATGGAGACCGTTCAAAACCACATCTACCTGCGCGAGAATGCGCGCCGGCGGCATGGGAATACCGCGAATGTGCCATGTACCGCTTTTGTCGATCAAAATATCGCGCGGTTCGTATTTTTCTTCGGAGAGTGCGGCCAAAATAGCGGCACCTGTTTTGAGCGAGAGGTGGTATTCACCCGATGTTCCTCCTCGCAAGACTCCGACGATCGTCCGTGCCATTGTGAGAAGTATACTACGGCGCTAGAAGCTGACCCCTCCCGGAATCGTAAAGAATGACTCGTTGACAAACCACCACGGTGAGCACTTCCACGGCGCTTTCGTGAGGAGCATGTTGATTGCGCCCACGGCACCCGTCCCTTGACCTGAGAGTCGGTTGTACGTGTCGGGATCCATCTGACGCGTGCCGTCTGCGTTCAAAACCGCTTCCACGCTCGCCGCGTAGCCGCCATATTCGAGTTCTTTAATATCGAACCGCATGCGACCACTTTCGATGTAGAGAATGCCCGCGGTACCGTTACCGAAGTCTGTCGGATTGTACGTGCAGATCGTTGCGGGTGCGTTCACGATTTGATCGAGGGATGTGATGTGCTGGAACTTCTGAGACTCCTGGTCACGATTGTTGATGTACACGATGAGACCAATGACAAATGCCCCAAAAATAACGATCCATATGAGGGCCTTTGCTGCCATAGAAAAAGTATACCGCGCTCGGGGCTGTCCCCTCCGTCGACATGTGGGCAATTACCGGAGCGCGCCTTTGCGCCTCCGGGACCGGTGCCACCCGATCGCAAAACGATGTGCTTCGTTGTTGGCAAGCAAAATATCCCGCTCGTACGCTTCGATCGCGCGCTGATCGCCAACAAGCCCTTTTGGCCGGTGGTACTCGTTTTTAACGACTCCGACAATCGGCACGCCAACCCCCGCATCTCGCAAGATTCTGCGTGCAACATTGAGCTGCGCCGCCGCACCATCAACGACAAACACGCGCGGCAACGGCCACTCCGGATGTCCGAGCCTCCTTGAGAGTGCTTCTTTGAGCGAGGCAACGTCGTTGTTTGTCGCGGTTTTGATCGTGAATTTTCGGTATGCATCTTTGATCGGCTGACCGCCGTCAACCACGGTCATCACCGCCACCGTTTCTTCGCCTGCCGTATGTGCGACATCGAATGCTTCGATCCGTACGCCACCGCCGGAGGAAACGAGATCGCCTTTGATCAGAGAGACATCGCGAATGTGCTCGAGCGCTTCGATTTGTCGTCGGAGTCTCGCCGCTTTTTCAAAATCCTCTCGCTGTGATGCAGCTTTCATATCCGCAGCGAGCGTGCGTTTCAAACCTTTGAAATTCCCGGAAAAGAGTTCACAGATATTGCGCACAACTTTTCTGTACTCGTCTTTGGACATTTCACCGGTACACACGCCGGGGCACAGTCCGATCTGGCGGTTGAAACACGGCTTGCATAGCTTATTTTTTGGCGAGCCGCAGGGAAAGCATTTTGAGTCGCGAAACGGGAAAATTCTACGCACGATCTTGATTGCCTCCTGTAAAGAACCCCCTTGCGGGAACGGGCCGAAGAGATTTTTGATATTTTTGTCGTCCCATTTTTGAAAAAGCTCGCGACCGCGCACGACGAGGACGCGCGGAAATTCTTCTTTCGTGATGACGAGATAGTTGAAACTCTTATTGTCTTTTTCGTCGACGTTGTACGGCGGCTGAAACCGCTTGATCGTGTTAGCTTCGAGGATCAACGCTTCGAGGACGGAATTGGTTGTCTCCCATGTAAGCGAATTCGCTTCGTGGACCATCCCGACGATCCGCGGGCCGCGGCTTTCGATCAGGTCATTCGAAAAGTAGCTGCGCACGCGATCGTGCAGCGAGGTTGCTTTGCCGACGTACAAAATCTTCCGTCCTTTGCGGAATAGATAGATTCCCGGTTCGTCCGGGAGGTCGTACTTTGCGAGGTCTGTGCGCTCCATGGAATAGAGTCTGCCGCAACATGGTGGTTGCGGCAAGCTCTGAGGAGACCAGTGTCATCTACCGTGGAATCGTCATTCGTACGAATGCGGACGTGACGTAGTACGGCAGCTGAGTCCAGTTTCCTTTGCAGCACTCGATGTAATCCTGCGCTATTCGGTGACGAACAGCGGACTGCTGCAAGGTATTTGAACCATGGTATAGGCGATATGCCTTGACCAAAACATGTCGCCTCGACTTTCCCCACTCTCGTTCGAGTGTGAGGAGCACCTCATCAACATCTACGAAGATCCCTTCGTAAAATTTCTGCACGGGGCTCGAGCCTCCGAGCGTCACTTTTGCGTATACCACCTGTCTCCCTCCGAGCTAATGGAGCATCCTAAAAGCTCAGTATGTCACCTTTCATGATGCCCTTAATTTAATCGTCTGTGGACAACTTCTTTTTGCTCTTTTTGAGCATACGTTTGAGATAGTAACCCGTGTGCGAACCATCGGTCTTTGAGACCTCTTCCGGAGTTCCGTGCGCGACGAGCTTGCCGCCGCCTGCACCACCTTCGGGGCCCATGTCGATGATGTAGTCGGCGCACTTGAGGAGGTCGAGGTTGTGTTCGATCACGACAACTGTGTTGCCATGCTCGATCAATTTCTGAAGAATTTGAATGAGCTTTGCAACGTCATCATAGTGCAAACCGACGGTCGGTTCATCGAGAAGGTACATCGTTTTTGTAAGCCCGGGGCGGAAAAGTTCGGACGCGATTTTCACACGCTGCGCTTCACCACCTGAGAGCGTTGTTGCACTCTGGCCGAGCGTGAGATAGCCGAGCCCGACGTCGATCAAAGTTTGCAAGCGATCCGAAATCGCGGGAATATCTTCGAAAAATTCGTTCGCCTCTTCGACGGTCATCGAGAGAATGTCATGAATGTTCTTCTTTTTGTACTTCACTTCGAGCGTCTCTTTCATAAAGCGCTTGCCATTGCAGACATCGCACGTGACGTAGACCGTCGGCAAGAAGTGCATTTCGACGGCGACGAGTCCATTGCCCTGGCACGCTTCGCAGCGTCCACCTTTCACGTTGAAGGAAAAGCGGCCCGGCCCCCATCCGCGCGCTTTCGCCTCTTCACTCATCGCAAAGAGATCGCGGATGTGCGTCCAGGCGCCCGTGTAAGTTGCCGGATTCGAACGCGGCGTGCGGCCGATCGGCGATTGGTCGATGAGAATGGAGCGACCGAGGTATTCCGTGCCTGAGAATTCTTTGCAGTTGTATGTCTTTGCACTGCGGAAACGCTTATCAAAACGTGCCTGCAAGTTGCGGTGGAGAATTTCGTAGAGAAAAGTCGACTTGCCCGAACCCGAAACGCCCGTAACACATACGAGCTTCGAGAGCGGGATATCGACGTTGAGATTTTGAATGTTGAATCTGTTGGCGCCGCGGATTTTGATCTTTCCGCGATCGGCCGTGCGTCGCTTCTCAGGAATTTCGATTCCCGTTTCTTCGCGCAAGTACGCGAGGGTACGAGAACCGGATTTGTTGGTTTTTGCGGTGAGCAAATCTTCGAGCCATCCAGAAACGACGACATTGCCGCCGTGCACGCCTGCGCCCGGGCCGATGTCGACGATGTAGTCCGACGCGTAAATCGTATCTTCGTCGTGTTCGACGACGAGGACCGTGTTGCCAAGATCACGCAAATGCTTGAGCGTTTCAATGAGCTTGTCGTTGTCACGCTGGTGGAGTCCAATCGTCGGTTCGTCGAGCACATAGAGCGAGCCGACGAGCCCGGAACCGAGCTGCGAAGCAAGGCGAATGCGCTGCGCCTCACCACCCGAGAGCGTGTTGGCTTTGCGGTCGAGCGTAAGATATTCGATGCCCACGTTGAGCATAAATTGCAAACGACTCGTGATTTCTTTGATCACCACGCGGGAAATTTCCTCCTCTTTTTTCGTGAGCTTGAGTTTATTGAAAAAATCCATCGCTTGTTCGATCGAGAGCGTCGTGAGCGTGACGATGTTGGTGCCCTGTGCAGGTCCTACGTGATTCTCCGGCTCTGCGACTTTGCCCAAAAAGACATTTAGCGCCTCGGAGCGCAACCGAGCGCCGTTGCATACCGGACACGCCTCGTCGCTAAAAAGATATTTCGTGCCAAGCCCGTTGCACTCCGGGCACGCGCCGTACGGAGAGTTGAAAGAAAAGAGGCGCGGTTCGATTTCTGGAAATGAAAAGCCGTCGTACGGGCACATAAACTTCGCCGAAACGATGCGCGATCCCCCGCTTGGATCGATTATTTTGATGAGACCATCGCTCTCATGGAGCGCGCGTTCGATCGATTCTGCGGCACGTTCACGCGTCCCTTTGGGGTCGTCGGAAAACTCCGAGACGAAGATTTCGTCGACGACAATATCGATGTCGTGACGATCGTTTTTTGCGAGTTCGATGCGCTCGCGCAAGCTCTTTTCCTCACCGTCGATGATCGCGCGTTCATATCCTTTTGCGAGCATGTCGTAGAGCAACTGGTAGTACTCGCCTTTTCGCCCGACGACGACCGGCGTGGCGATGCGAATTTTTTCTTGCGAAACGCCTTTCGTGAGAGTTCCTTTTCCGCTCTGCTTGCGCGCGCTATCGACGATATGCAACACCGTTTCGAGAATTTCTTCATTCGTGAGTTTGCGCACTTCGCGACCACACTCCGGGCAGTGTGCGTGTCCGATGCGCGCGTAGAGGACGCGCAAGTAGTCGTAGATTTCCGTGATCGTTGCAACGGTGGAGCGAGGATTGTTGGAGCGACTCTTTTGATCGATCGAAATAGCCGGAGAAAGACCGGAAATCTCGTCGACATCGGGCTTTTGCATCTGACGCAAGAATTGCCGCGCGTACGCCGAAAGCGATTCGACGTACTTGCGCTGCCCCTCGGCAAACACAGTGTCGAATGCGAGCGAAGATTTTCCCGAACCGGAAAGACCGGTGAAAACGACCATTTTGTTGCGCGGCAATTCAACACTCACGTTTTTGAGGTTGTGTGTACGCGCGCCCTTGATGATGATTTTATCTTCCATACCGGCGTGCCCCCTCATGTGCGCGAGGGGGTAGCACGGGCCACTATACCACAGCTAAAATACGGCTGCCTCTTCGTGTAGCTCGATTGAAAAACGCTCTCGCACGGCGGCTTTAATGCGTTCTGCCAGTGTCCGCACGTCCTGCGCAGTCGCATTATTTTGATTCACGATGTAGTTCGGATGCTGGAGGCTCGCAATCGCCCCACCGACAGTGGCGCCTTTCATGCCGACTTTCTCGATAAGCCATCCTGCGGGGACGCGGCTCTCGCGTGATGCGACACTCTTTTCTTTTTCAAACATGTCGACAATTTCCTGTGGAGCAGTCGGGTTCATAAAGAAACTCCCCGCCGCCCGCACATTTTGCAAGTGGCGCCGTTCGCGCTCGGCAATCGTTTCTGTAATGCGTGAAGCATTTTCCCCCGGATCAACTGAAACAAGCGAAATCTGCGCGCGCAGAATAATCCACTCCGGGTGATCTTTGAAAAAACTGTGGCGGTATGAAAAATCGCATTCTGCATTCGAAAAATCTCGCACTTCGCCCGTCTGCGTATGTAAGGCACGTACGCTCGTCGTGAAGTCTTTTATTTCCGAACCAAACGCGCCCGCATTGCCGCGAATCGCGCCGCCGATCGTACCCGGAATGCCCGCGAGTTTTTCCCATCCGCCGAATCCTCTGGTTCCGATCGCGATGACGGCATCAAGAAGATTCGTACCTGCCCACGAATCGAGCATGCCATCCTTAAAACTGTAGAGATCGCCGACGATATGAATCACAAGAGCATCAAGACCGTCATCCGGGACGAGCACATTGCTGCCGCCCGCAAAAACGATAAATCGCATGCCATGCTCCTGTGCCCACGAAAGCGCTTCGCGAATGTCTTCGTCGCTGCGCACGTCGACGAAGTACCGTGCAGCACCACCGATCTCGAAGGTTGTCAGCGACGCAAGCGGAATGTGCTCTCGTACCTCAATCATGTGGCTGCTTTTTTCTCCGATTTTTTCTTTTGCATTTCTTCTTCAAGCGTGCGGATCTCGTCGCGCAAAATAGCAGCGGTTTCGAAATCGAGCGCATCCGCTGCATCGTGCATCTGACGGCGTTTTTCTTTGATTACTTTTGTGAGGTCTCCGCCAAAGGCGTTGGCATCGAGCGTCGCAAGCTCGGTAATCGCACGTTTGCGCGAGCGCTCGATATCGCCGGTGATGTCTTTAATTTTCTTCGCAATCGTTTTCGGTGTAATGCCGTGTTCTTTGTTGTACGCGATCTGCACGGCTCGACGGCGATTCGTCTCCCCGATCGCACGCTGCATAGACCCCGTTTCGGTGTCGGCATATAAAATCACGCGACCGTTGACGTTACGCGCGGCGCGCCCGATCGTCTGGATGAGGGACGTTTCGCTGCGCAGGAACCCTTCTTTGTCGGCATCCAGAATCCCGACGAGTTCGACTTCCGGCAAATCCAATCCCTCACGCAAGAGGTTGACGCCCACCAAGACATCGAACACTCCTTTGCGAAAATCCGTAAGAATTTCGATGCGCTCGATCGTGGTCACGTCGCTGTGCACGTAACGCGCTTTGATGCCTTTTTCGACCAAAAATTGCGCGAGATCTTCCGCCATCTTTTTCGTAAGCACGGTTACCATCGTGCGCGCATTCTTTTTCGTCGTTGCTTCCGCCTCGGCGATAAAATCTTTCACCTGCCCCGCATAGTCGGTCGATGCAACGATCGGTCGCACGATAATTTCCGGATCGATGAGTCCAGTCGGGCGCACCACCATCTCGACGAGCGTGCCGGAGCGTGAGAGCTCGTATTGTCCCGGTGTTGCCGAGGTGTAAATCGTTTGTCCGACGCGCTCTTCGAATTCTTCAAATTTCAACGGACGGTTGTCGACCGCGCTCGGCAAACGAAAACCGTGTTCGATCAACGTGAGCTTGCGCGAGCGATCACCCGCGTACATCGCGCCGATCTGTGGGACAGTCACATGCGATTCGTCGATCACGGTGAGAAAGTCTTTCGGAAAATATGAAAGGAGCGAGTACGGCGGCTCGCCGGGACTACGACGATCGAAATGCCGTGAATAATTTTCGATGCCGTTGCAATAGCCGAATTCTTTGATCATCGCGAGGTCTTGTCGCGTACGACGCTTCAAACGTTCGGCTTCGAGGATCTTCCCTTCATCGTTGAGCTTCTTGAGCTGCATGACGAGCTCAGCTTCGATATCGGCAACTGCGGCATCTTGTACATCTTTCGGCGTTACATATTGACGCGCGGGGAAAATAAAAACCGCTGCGTGCTTCGCGCTAATTTCGCGCGTAATGGGGTCAAGCTCTTCTATGCTCGTGACCTTCCCGCCGAGGAGATCCACGCGATAAATGATTCGCTCACTCGCCGGCATGATTTCTACTTTGCTGCCAAGCGCACGAAAGGTTCCTGGTTTCAAATCGCCCGCCACGCGTTCGAAATAAATCCCGATCAATTTGCGCGTGAGCGTCGCACGCGTCATCTGCTCGCCTTTTGCGAGCTTCAAATTCACTTTTTCGTACTCGACCGGACTTCCCAAACCATAGATGCACGAGACCGATGCGACGACAATCACGTCCCTACGCGTCAGGAGTGCTTGCGTAGCTGCGTGACGCAGACGCTCGATGTCTTCGTTGATTTGGGCTTCTTTCTCGATGTACGTATCGGTGACCGGCACGTACGCTTCCGGTTGATAGTAGTCGTAGTACGAAACGAAATAGTGTACGGCAGCATCGGGGAAAAATTCACGATATTCGGAGGCGAGCTGTGCCGCGAGCGTTTTGTTGTGGGCAATCACCAAGGTCGGCCGCTGCACCTTCTCGATCACATTCGCGATCGTGAAGGTTTTGCCGGAGCCGGTCACGCCGAGGAGCGTCTGGTCGCGTTTTCCTGCTTTGAGCCCTTGTACCAACTCAGAAATCGCCTTCGGCTGGTCGCCGGAGGGCTCGTAGTCGGACTTGATTTTGAACAACGCCATGGGCGTAACTGTACCAAATTACGCCGTTTTGTGCTTATGCGAGCGTTAAAACACACACGTTGCGCTTGCCGCGGCGCAAAATAGCGACCCCATGTACAAAATTCTCTTCCGAGAATTCGAATCCTTCGTTGAGCACATTTCCATTCAAAGAAACGGCGCCATCTGCGAGAAATTGTCGCGCTTCACGCTTCGAACCCGCCAGTTGCGAACCAATAAGAACGTCGACGATCGCAAGCCCGGGCGTGACACCGAAAGACGGTGCTGACGCTTTCAGTGCGTGTGATGCATGTGCATCGAGTTCGCTCATGTCCGCATTGCCGAAGAGTACCTGCGAAATCTTCTCGGCCTCTTCCGCGGCGTCCTTGCCATGCACGAGCTCGGTGACCGCGTGTGCGAGCAATCGCTGCGCGTGACGCTCTTTTTTGTCGCGCTTCTGCATGATCATGACCGCATCGATCTCAACTTTCGGGACCGTGGTCATCTTGAGGAGATATTCCTCGACCGATTCATCTTCGACATTGAACCAGAATTGATAGAACGAAAACGGCGATGTTTTTTCCGCATCGAGCCACACCGCGCCCGATTCGCTTTTGCCGAATTTTTTGCCGGTTGCTTTGTTGATGAGCAAGGGCGACGTAAGGCCGTACACTGTTTTTCCCGTCTTGCGACGAATGAGATCGATACCGGATGTGATGTTGCCCCACTGATCCGATGCGCCGATTTGCAGATCGCACCCGTATACATCGTGCAGGTGCAAAAAGTCGTACGATTGCAGGAGCATGTACGAAAACTCCGTGTATGAAATACCTTCGCCTTCGCGGTCGATGCGGCCTTTCACCGAATCCCGCTGCAACATCGTATTCACCGAGAAATGCTTACCGATGTCGCGCAAAAACGGAATGAGTTCGAGTTTGCGCAGCCATTTTGCATTGTTTTCAAGAGTGAAGTCGAGGCCGCCAAAGAGATGTTTTGCCTGCGCTTCGATCGCGCGTGCATTTGCGTCGATCGTTTGCTCGTCGAGCAAATTGCGCTCTTCACTTTTTCCCGAGGGATCGCCGATCATACCGGTCCCACCACCAACGAGGAGAATCACTTTGTGTCCGTCTTCGAGAAAACGGCGCAAGACGAGCATGGCCTGCAAGTTGCCGACATGGAGCGAATCTGCCGATGGATCGATGCCGAGGTAGACGGTACGTTTTTTGCCGTCGGTGATTTCTTCGAGCTTTTCAGCCGAAAATTGGTAGACGTACCCGCGCTCTTTGAGGATCTCGGAAAGCTTTGCCATTGCCGACATTATATACCACGCTCTTTCTCGCGCGCTCGGACTTCATGCTCGTTCATACCGAAATGATGCGCAAATTCGTGCCAGACGGTATCTGCAATGATCTTCCGCACCCGCTCGAAAAAGACTTCATCTGATGCATTAGGCCCAACCTCTTCGTCGGCCATATCGAGAATGGGGAGTATGTAGAGCGTGATCGTATCCGGCAGTGCCATGCCTACACCATAAAAATCTCCGCGTGCTGAAAGTGGAATGCCTTTGTAGAGCCCGAGCAGTGTTTCGTCTTCGGAGAGCCCTTGTGCACGTCGATCCTCTTCACTCGGCTGCTCTTCGACGAGGAGCGCGACGTTAGTGATTTTCTGTCGTACCCATTCAGGGAGTTGCTCGTAGCCTTCTGCAACAAGTTGTTCGAAATCCTCTCGGTGCATGCTATTGCTTCACGAGCTCTGCAAACCGCTTTTTCACCTTCTCGATTTTCGGTTCGATGACGATCTGGCAATACGGTGCACTCGTGTTGGTTTTGAAATAGTTTTGGTGATAATCTTCCGCTTTAAAGAATTCTTTGAGTGGGAGAATTTGCGTAACGACATGCGTGCCGTCTTGAAGCGACTCGTCGATTTCTTTTGCTATACGTTCGGCGACCTGCTTTTCTTCATCTGTCTCATAGAAAATCACGGAGCGATACTGCTCGCCCACGTCGTTGCCTTGCCGGTTCGGCGTCGTCGGGTCGTGTGAGCCGAAAAAAACCGTGAGCAAATCTTCGTACGAAATGATCGAGGGATCATACGTGACGCGAATTACTTCCGCGTGCCCTGTCGCACCGCTTGAAACTTGTTCGTATGAAGGATGCTCAATCGCACCACCCGCATATCCAGACTCGACTTTTGAAACACCCTTCAGCATTTGAAACACCGCCTCCGTACACCAAAAGCACCCGCCGCCGAAAACCGCTGTTTTTTCCATATGCGCACAGTATATCCGATCGTGAAAGAAATGATGAAAATCAGGTGTAGTATGGGGGTACACAAACAATCTTTTCTCACTATGCCGCAACGATTCCGTTCCCTCTTTTCATCTGTAAAAAGTTTTGCAATGGGTCACAAAATCTGGGCAACCATCATTGCGGTTGCCGTTCTCGGCGGCGGATATTGGGCGTACGCCAAAGTAACGACGCCACCGGCGCAGACACACTACATCATGGGCACCGTCGCGACCGGGACGATCGTGGCGTCCGTTTCCGAGTCGGGCCAAGTCTCCACGACTGACTCAATCGACGTGCAGCCGCAAGTCTCCGGCGTAGTCACGTGGGTCGGCGTCAAAGCGGGCGACCATGTGCGTGCTGGTCAAGCAATCGCCACCATCGACGACACGACTGCCCGACAGAGTCTCATCGACGCGCAAAAGCAATACGCGACCGATCAACTAACCTTCCAGCAGAGCCAAGCACAAGCGCCGATCAACTATCAAAATGACCAAACAGCACTCCAAAACGCGCAGACCGACCTCGAAGACGACTACAACACCACGTACAACGATCTCACGAGCACGTACCTCGATCTCCCTGCCGTCATCAGCAACGCAAATGAGAACTTATACGGCTACGAGCTCGACCCGAAAAAGAATCAGTGGAACATGGACGTATTGCCGAATTTGTTTACCGCGCAAGAAGACACGAGCAAAATTAAATCATTCAAAACATCTGCAGTGAGCGAATACACGACCGCGAATTCCGAATACGATACTGCGCTTTCGGCATACCAGACATCCTCGCGCACTGCGGGCGATTCCGCGATCGACACCTTGCTGACGCAATCGATCAACATGACGACCGACGTCGCGCAAACTATCCAAACGGAACTTAACTTCATGGGCGCGGTATCTGATCTCGCGCAAACGTACAACATGCAGCTCCCTTCGGCATTTACGACGCTCCAATCGAACGCTCGCACCAATCTTTCGACAGCAAACACGCACCTCTCGACGCTCCTCGCGGACAAAAAGACGATCGACAACGCGAAACAAACGATTCAAAACGACCAGAACACCGTTGCGCTCGATAAAGTCGGCAATCCCGACGGTTCCAATCCGATCACTCTGCAGGTATCGCAGAATAATCTCGAAAAAGAAGCGGCAGATATCGAGAGTCAGAAAACGGATCTTGCGAAATATACGATTACTGCGCCGTTTGCAGGCACCGTGTCTGTTGTCAATGCGAAAGTAGGCGCGAACGCCCCTTCTGCTGCTGCGACCATCATCACAGATTCGCAAATTGCGCAGCTCTCTTTGAACGAAGTCGATGCAGCAAAGGTACAGCTCGGCGACAAAGTCACGCTCACGTTCGACGCTATCGACGGCCTCTCGCTCACAGGTACCGTTTCCGAAATCGATCCGGTCGGAACCGTCTCGCAGGGCGTCGTTTCCTACGACCTGAAAGTGAGCTTCGACACACAAGACCCGCGCGTGAAGCCGGGCATGACGGTCAACGCAGATATTCAAACAGCCGTTGCACAAAATACGCTCGTCGTCCCGTCGAGCGCGGTAAAAACAACAGGCGGCCAGAGCTATGTACTCGCCTTCGATCCGACGATTCCTCAGAGCGAAATTGCTACAGCGGGAAGCGCGGGCATCGTGTCGAGCGTTGCACCTATACAAATTCCCGTGACAGTCGGCATTACCGACAATTCAAACGTGCAGATTCTATCCGGGCTCTCGAGCGGACAGCAGATCGTCGTCTCGTCGCGCTCCGGCTCTGCAACGACCGTTTCGACAGCAGCAAGAACAGGTAGCGGCAACGCGCTCTTTGGCGGTGGAGGCGCTGTCCGTGCGGGCGGCGCAACAGGGGCGGTCCGTATCGGCGGTTGAGTATGATCGAGGTCGATAACATCACGAAGACGTACGGCTCCGGCGACACTGCGTTCCAAGCACTAAAAGGTGTCTCCTTCACGATTGAAGATGGCGAATTCATCGCGATCATGGGTCCTTCGGGTTCCGGCAAATCGACGCTCATGCATATCCTCGGATGTCTCGACACGCCGACATCGGGGACATACAAGCTCGACAAAAAAGACGTCTCTACCCTCTCCGATGACGAGCTCGCAACGATTCGCGGTCAACACATTGGGTTCGTATTCCAGGCATTCAACCTCCTGCCGCGTACGACGGTTTTGCGCAACGTCATGCTCCCCTTGGTATACGATGATGCAATACCGGCACAGGAGCGATTGACGCGCTCCGCCAACGCGCTGCACTCTGCAGGTCTCGCGGACGAGTTTTTCGATCACCTATCCAACCAGCTCTCCGGCGGACAAATCCAACGCGTCGCAATCGCACGCGCACTCGTCAATGACCCAACAATGATTCTCGCAGACGAACCGACCGGAAACCTCGATACACGAACCGGTGAGATTGTCCTCGGCACGTTTCAAAAACTCAACGAAGAGCACGGCCGTACGATCGTCCTCATTACGCACGAACCGGACGTCGCCGAGCACGCGCAGCGGATCATTACGATTCGTGACGGACTCATCGTTGCGGATTCGAAATCACACACGCGCAGACGCGCAACACACCATGCGCTTTGACGACACGTTGCACGAAACACTGACTGCACTCTCGGCAAACAAAGTCCGAAGCTCTCTGACTATTCTTGGAATCGTAATCGGAATCGCATCGGTTATTTCGATGGTTTCAATCGGTCAGGGTGCGACGAGCGGTATTCAGTCGAGCATCGAATCTCTCGGATCAAATTTGGTCGAGGTTATGCCGGGTGCACAAAAAGGTCCGGGAGGATTCGGGGTTTCTGTCGGGCGCGGGACGGCAACGAGCCTCACGCAAGCAGATGCAGACGCGATCTCAGCGTCAGTGTCTAACATTACTGCGCTTTCGCCGGAAGTAAGCGGTCGGCAGCAAATCACCGCAAAGGGAACCAATACCAACACAACAGTGGACGGTGTGGTACCTGCGTACGCGCAAATCCGTAACATCCAAATGGATCAGGGAACATTTATCACCGACGAGCAAAACCAATCTATCCAAAAAGTCGCTGTTCTTGGCCCGACGGCCGCAGGAGATCTCTTTGGGACCGACGATTCGATTGCCGATGGCCTTCCCGACGGCATCGTCGGGCAAACGATTCGCATCAAAGGGATGGAATTTAAAGTGATCGGCATCACCGTCGCAAAAGGCGGAAGCGGATTTTCGAGTCCCGACGATATGATCTACGTCCCCGCACAAAGCGCACAGCGATTCCTGACCGGCAACAACTCCGTGTCGACGATCGACATCGAAGCTGCCTCTGCCGACGCGATGACACAGGTCCAAAACGACGTCACGGATCTCCTGCTGCAGCGCCATAACATTTCCGATCCGACAAAAGCAGACTTCAGCGTCTTGAATCAAAATGATCTGCTCTCGACGGTTTCGAGCGTGACACAAACACTCACGATCCTCCTCGCATCGATCGCGGGCATTTCGCTCGTCGTCGGCGGTATCGGCATTATGAACATGATGCTCACGACCGTGACCGAACGCACACGCGAAATCGGACTTCGCAAAGCAATCGGTGCAAAGCGCACCGACATCAGCAGACAATTCCTCTCGGAATCCGTCGCGCTCACCTTGATCGGCGGCACCATCGGCGTTGCGCTCGGTTTTTCGATTGCGCTCGCCGTGAGCGCGCTCGGCATCATTTCAACAAGCATTTCCTGGTCTTCTGTCATTCTTGCCTTCGGTGTATCGGCGGTGATCGGCATCGCGTTCGGTTGGTATCCGGCACGGCGCGCAGCTTCTTTGAATCCTATCGAGGCACTCAGGTACGAGTAGCCGATAGGAGTCATTAATCGTTAAAAAATAACTATATGAATAAAACAGCATGGGGAGCAGTGGTCGCGGCAGCCGTTGTGTTTGGTGGCGCCGGATTTTGGGGTGGGACGAGCTACGCACAAAACCAAACACCATCGAAAACTGCGCAGTATGTAAGCGGCCGCCCGACGGGTGCCGGCTTCGGCAGTGGACGAGCGCTCGGTGGAGGCGTTTTCGGGTCCATCTTGTCGATAGGCAATGGCACCATGACGGTCCAGCTCATGACAGCAACATCGAGCGGCGCGACAAGTGGCACGAAGATCGTTCTCTACGATTCATCGACACAAGTTGAAGAAATGCAGAGCGTTCCCGCTTCGAGTCTGAAAGAAGGTCAAAGCGTAGTGGTGACCGGGACTCCGAATTCGGATGGTTCGGTCACTGCAACATCGATCCAGGTGCGCCCTGCAGGAGTACCAGGCGGTAGAGGCAACGCGGCACCGCAAGCAAATCAGTAATCACTTGGGTGCACACAAAAAAGCGGGCACATGCCCGCTTTTTTGTTTATTCACGTGGTCGCAGGAGCGGAAAAATCTGCGCTTCGTGCGCGGGGCGATTCTCGAGAAAGGCGAAGAGTCGTTCGGAGACTCCGAAACCAAAGGCGGGTGGCATGCCGTATTCCATCGCGCGCACGTACTCGAGGTCGAGACGCTGTGCTTCGTCATCACCTTGATCGCGCATTTTTTGCTGCTCTTCGAAACGTGCTTTTTGGTCGGCGGGGTCATTGAGTTCGCTAAATCCCTTTCCCATTTCAGAACCCGCAATAATGACCTGCAATCGCTCTACAGTTTGTGGATTCTTTTCGTAGCGCTTCGCCAGAGGTTCGAGGTATACCGGTACGCCGACAAGAAACGCGGGGCCCGCGATCGTCTTGCGAATCGATTTCCATAAATGATCAATCGCGCGCGCTTTATTTAAAGCCTCACCGACTTGGATCTCAGCATCGCGCACTGCTTTGATTGCCTCTTCTTCGCTGCACGATAGTGGATCGACCCCGAATTTCTCCTTGATGATCGCGCAGTAATCGATCACGCCCCAATCTTCAGCGAGATCGACGGTGTGCCCGTGAATCTCAAACGTGTACTTTCCATACACTTCTTTCGCGATGTGTCGGTAGAGATCTTTCACGAAATCGCCGCCTTTGCGTAAATCGCTGTAGGCTTCGTACGTTTCGAGCTGCGTGTAGTCCTGCAAGTGTTCGCGCGATTGTCCCTCGTTGCGAAAAATACGCCCGATTTCGAATACTTTGGGGAATCCGGCAACTAAGAGCTTTTTTTGCCATAGTTCTCCCGCCGAAATGCGCAGATAGACGTCGATGTCGAGGGCATTGTGATGCGTGATAAACGGCCGCGCATCAGCGCCTCCGGGTGATGTCTCCAAGACCGGCGTTTCGACTTCGAGAAATCCGCGTGCGAGAAGAAATGATCGAATCGCGTGCCAGAATTTCGCGCGGCGTTCTACGAGTGCGCGCGTCTCCGGGTTGAGCAGCATGTCGAGGTACCGTTCGCGCAAAATCTTCTCTTCGTCTTTGAGCCCAAACCACTGGTCCGGGATAGGCATCAGAGACTTCGTAAGCATTTTCCATTTGGATGCTTGCAGTGATTTTTCACCGCGCTTCGTCGTAAAGGCGACCCCACGCGCTTCCACGAAATCGCCAATGTCGACAGTACCGGCAAAAAGATCGAAGAGCGTCTGTTCCATTGCTGATGCCTGGAAGACAACCTGTACCCGACCGTCGCCGTCGAAAAGATCGACAAACATAATGCCGCCTTGGCCGCGCAGCGCCATGATGCGTCCCGCCAAAACATGTTCTTGCTTGGAAGTTTCAATATCGGAAAACTGCGCAAGAAATTCTGAAATCGACATGTCGCGATCCGTGCTCGCGGGATATGGATCCATGCCGACCTCTTTCAAGAGCTCGAGTTTTTTGAGCCGATTTTCCCGGATGTCAGCTTCGCTCATGGACGGATGATAGCTACTTGGTCGCTAGTGTGCAATCGTATGTGGTTTGACCATTTTCTTGTACAAATGCACCCGTGCCTTTTGTCCAAAATACGAAGTCTTCGTTTTTGTCGGCATAGCGACCTCCGTCCGCTGAAATCGTCTGCGGTAAACTCAACTGTCGGCCATCGGAAAGCGAAAGTTGTACGCTGTTGCCAGTTGTGGTCGAGCTCGTAGCGCTCATGAAGACCGCTTCGATTGTTTTGCCGGCACCGCAGCTAAACACTGCCTGGGTTACCTGAGCATTGTTGGTGTAGGCTGAATATCCAGAAACTGGCACCGGGACGTTATTGGCGCGATAGAGCGCGAGCACGGCGATTGCGGCCAAAAATACGATAACTGCGCCTATTCCCATGAGTGTGCGGGTCCCTCCCTGCATAGCCGAAGTATATCACGGAGCGGGTGTACGATTGCTTACCGCAGCGAAAATACGGCGGAGGTCTCGCAGGTCGTTGTCGGATAATCCTCCGAATACTTTTTGCATAATGGTGCGCGACTGGGCACGATAGCGCGTGAGTTCGATATGTCCTTTTTTGGACAAAACGATCTGTACGGTGCGTTTGTCTTTTGGAGACGACGTGCGTTCCACCCAGCCGAGGCGCTGCAATTTCCCAACGAGCGATGTTGCCGACGGTGCCGTCACGCGCAGATGCTTTGCGATTTCCTGCATGCTCGGGCTTCCGTGTTCTCCGATAAATCGAATCGTCTCGCAGCGCATCCAGGCATTTGGATCCGGGCGCTGCGATTGCGGGAGCGAGTCACGGATCGCCTGCTTGAGCTCAAAAAAGAGCGCCGACAGTTCTTCAAATGCTTGTTCGTTCTTTTTCATATCATCCTCCCGCCATTGCTTCGGCGCGCGCTTCCGGCGAAAGTTCCATGTCCGACTGCTTTGAGCCGAGCAAAAAGAGCGCGAGGAGTCCACCCACAAACATCGCGAGTGCTGCGTAGACGAACACGTCGCCGTACGCAAGAAGATCGGCTTTGAGGATAATGAGCTGTGTCCCCTGCGCGATGATTCGCGGATCAGAGCTTCGGATCACCGAGTGCTGTGCAACCGTAAGGACGCCCGCATTTGTCGCGTTCGTCAGAAGTGTTCCGAAAATCGCAATCCCGAAGGCACCCCCGATGTTGCGCGTGAGATTTAGAATTCCCGAAGACATACCGACTTCATGCAGCGGAACCGCGGTCGTTGCGGCGTTAGTAAGAGGTGCCATGCCGAGTCCGAGTCCTGCGCCAAATAGTGCGAGCGGCAATACGAACGACCAGCCAGTCATAGCCGGATCGAGGCTGCGCAATAAGAAGAAGCTAAGTGCCGCCATGGCCATGCCGAGCGCAACTGTGTAGCGCGGCCCCCACGAAGACGAGAGGCGTGCACCCAAGGGGGCTGCGATCGGGAGCGAGAGGCCCATTGGCACGAAGAGCACACCTGTTTGGATGGCGTCGAATCCGAGAAATGTTTGTGTAAAGACCGGGAGCAGAAACATTGCACCCATCATGCCGCCGAACGAAATGAACGATACAAGAAGCACCGATACGATAACGGGATTTTTGAAAAGTTTGAAGTCGATAACGGGATGCGTATGTCGCGTCTCCCACCACCAGGTCAAAAATCCGAAGACGACCGTTGATGCGTAGCACAGGAGGCTCGCGTCTGAAGTCCACCCCCACAATTGCCCTTGATCCAAGACCATGACCATAGCGGAAATCGCTCCCGCAAGAAGAATCGAACCAAACCAATCGAAGCGGCCGCGTTCCGTCGGTGAATCGTACGGCAGCCACAAGAGCGTCATCACGAGCCCGGCGATACCAATCGGCAAGTTGATGTAGAAAATCATGCGCCACGAGAAGTGGTCGATGAGGTACCCGCCGAGAAGCGGACCGATTACCGCAGAGACGGCAAACGACGAGGACCAGATGCCGAGCGCCTGTGCGCGCTCTTTCGGATCGAGGAACGATTTTGCAATCAGCGACATCGCCGTCGGATAAATCGCCGCACCGACCAACCCTTGGATTGCACGAAATGCGACGAGCGAGTCGAAGTTCCACGCGAGCCCGGCGAAAACCGACACGACAATAAAGCCAATGAAACTCCAAATGTAAATCTGGCGGTTGCCGAAGAGGTCGCCGAGTTTGCCGAAGACCGGCACGAAGACTGCGTTGGTGATGATGTACGCAGTCGCGATCCACGCCGCTGCGGTCACGTCGATGCCAAAATCGCTGATTACTTTCGGGACGGCGAGGTTGACGACGGTGCGGTCGAGTCCGATCAAGAGCGTCCCTACCATCACGGTAAGGAGGATGAGCCAGGGGTGTCCGACGTTCGAACTCTTACCGTGCTCCATACGCGCTACTGGGTGGTGACCCACATGCGCGCAGACATGCCGTTTTTAAGTTCCGGATACGCGTTTGTATCGAAACGCGCCTTCACATCGAACTGCTGGGTCTCACGCTGGTTGGAAATATTAAAGACAACCCCGGCGGAATTCGCTGTCGGCGCAACTTCATCGACGACACCGGCGTACTTTTTGCTGCCGAAGGCGTCCACAGTAAACGTAACCGGGTCGCCAATCTGCACGCGGCTTAAGCCTTTGTTTTCATCGAGCTGCCCCACGATGCGCAGTTGTGTCGGGTCAATCATCGCGACCACCATTTGGCCCGCGTTGATCTGTGCACCGACCGTATTCGGGACGGACGTAATGATTCCGGCGACTTTCGTTTGAATAAGCTGATCGCCGACGCGCGCGACGGTGTAATTGGCGGGCACTTGATCACCTTCGTTTACATACACGCTCTCGAGCGTTCCCGAGGTCGAGGGAGCGAGGCTGATCACGTCAGCTTTCACCGATGCGGAGTCGATGTACACGCTGTGCGCGTTCATGAGCCAATAGATAGAGAAGCCCGCGACCGCCGCAATTGCGAGCGAAGCGACACCGGTAATAATCCACGTCTTTCTTGAATGTGTTTTTGTCATACGAATTATTGTTCTGTGCCGAAGCTGCGCACCTGATCAGTCGGTTGAATACCCGAAACGATTTCCGTGTAGCCGTCCGCGCTTGAGATTCCGGTCGTTACCGGTACTTCGCTATCGCCGGAAACACCTTTCACCAAGACGAAATGATCTGTGCCGCGCGTGATGATGGCGCTCGTCGGTACACTCATCGCGTTGTCTTTCGTTTGCGTCGTGATTTTTACGCTTCCCGTGAGACCTGCCTGAATACGCGGATCGTTTTGGTCGAACTGGAGCGTGACTTTGTATGCTGCAGTTCCGTTTTGAATCGTCGCTGCCGGGTCGATTGTGACAACGTGCGCAGCCAATGGCTCGCCGCTCTCGTACGCATCGAGTTCTACCTGTGCCGGATCTCCGGTTTTAAGCTTCGCAAGATCCGCCTGTGAGACATACGCTTCGAACTGGAATTGGGTGTCGGAAATTATCGAAATGACCGGAGACCCCGGTACGGCAATCTCCCCGGGCTGTGCATTATTGATCGTGATCGTCCCGGCAATCGGTGCAGCAATCACGGTCTTGGCGAGCTGCGCCTGTGCGGCGTCGACATTGGCTTGTGCCGCAGCGACTTGCGCCTGCTGTGCTTGCACCGCCTGCGATGTCGCTGGAGCTTGTTTTAACGACAACGACGACTGCGCCGAGGCAAGCGCGGACTGTGCGGTCGTGAGAGCCGTCTGCGCGGTGTTCATCGTCGTGATGTCTGTCGAGATATTCGTGCGAGCTGCTGCAATGTTCGCTTCGTATCCCTGGATCGTTGCGAGCGGGTACGATGTATTCGGAATTGCCTCCGTGAGTCCCGTTGCGACCGTATTGAGGTACGCATTGACCGCCTGCAAATTCGTACGCGTCGTCGATGCGAGCGTCGCAGTGTCGACGGTGCTGGAATTTGTGAGCGCAGTGAGCGTGTTTTGCCAGTTAGACAGGAGCGTCTCCATCTGCGTGCGGCCGGAAACGATCGATGTTTGCGTCTGCGAATCGCTCATAGTGAAATTGAGCGTCGGAGTGACCGTACGCGGATTCGTCATAAACTGATCGACTTTGTTGTGAATCGCATCGTCTGCTTTTGCGTACGCGTCTTGTGCGGCTGCGATCACTCCTTGCTGCGCCTGAGAAACCGACGCCTGCGCGCCCGTAACGGCCGTCTGCGAGACTGCGATATCTTCGGGTCGCGCGCCCGCCTGGATCGCGGAAAGATTTGCCTGTTGCATCTGGAGGGCAGCCTGCGCTTGTTCGAGGCTCGCGCGAAGGTCTGCGCTCGTGAGCGTGATGAGTGTCGTTCCGGCGCTTACATGGGTACCAACCGCCGGACCGGCGTACGAAACACGACCACTCACTTGAAAGCCCAGATCGATCGTTTGCGCGGCTTTGACGCTACCGGTCGTGTCGACCTCTTCAACCAAAGAACCCATACGCGGCGTTACGTACGAACCGGAGGGGTGCTGATTCGAAAGTGCAGATGCGAGCGCGACCGAACACACTGCGATAACGGTTACGGCGGTAATAATAATCGGCGGAGTTACAAAGCGGCGGATGTGCGGCATAGATAGTTAGATGTTCTAAGTATTATGAGAATACCAGAATTTCGCACGCGCGCAAGCGTGCTGTGGATTTCTGTGGATTAGGAAACGCGCAGATACGCAGCACCAAGCTGCGCAATATAACTCGCGAGGATTGCGACGAGCCACGCGGCAAAAACCATGTACGCGAGCGCCCCACTGCGCGCTTCGACCTCCCGCATATTTCGCCCGACAGCTACGTACCCTACCCCATTTTGTGAATCAAAATGCACCACGACGACTGCTTGTCGCACGTCAGGTCGCGGCTGCCATGTAAATCGTGTTTCGTTCGTAGGTATCGAAAGTCCGAATCCGTACGCCGCGTATTGTTTCCACGTAGATGTATCAAAGACACCGCTGGGCAACCGCGGCAGCTCTCCGTCGAGCTTGCCCGAAGACAGGAGCGGCACCCCCGCATTGGTATATACCGCCATCCACGGCGAAAGACTGGTGCGAATGTCTACAACCGTAGTTGGAACAACTTGGTCGATCTGTTTTCCTGAAACGATCGCAGCTGCTGCATCTTCCGCCATTTGAATCTGCGGGTCATTCAGAGACTGACGATAATTTTGTTGCACTGCCGCATAAACGAGACCACACACAGCGGTAATCGTCACACACAGGGGCAACCACGCAAGAAATGCACGGCGGATGATGCTCATATCTTGAATATATAAGCGTTGGGGAAGGTGTCAAACGTCGCGTACTGCGCCTATTGTCCGCTCGGCGAAGGCGATGGAGGCGTTGCACCAGAGTTTCCGCCGCCGGATTGACTTGGGTTCACGTTTATTTGCGTGCTCGGAACCCCCGTATTCGGGATACCTGGTGCGGTCACAACAGTGTGGCGCGATGCGTACCAAATGCCAAACAAGACCAGCAACACGACAAAAATGCCGAGCAAAATAATTGCCGCACTACTCGAATCATCGCGCGTGATGATTTCTCGATCCGCCATAGAGAGAAGAAGTTATGCTGCTAAGTAAGTATGCATAAACTTCACCACACGGCGCGTGTGGTTCGAATGAATGGACCACCCGTCCAGTTTAGATTTGAATGCGCGTGAAGAAGTAGCTCCCGAGCGACACGAACACACACGCAATCACGGCCAAGACCGCAAGATCGATACCGATACCGAAATGCGTCACGTTGATGAGGAGCGTGCGCAGCGCATCGACACCGTACGAAAGCGGGTCAATCGTCGCGAGCACTTTGAGAAGGAACGGAATGTTGTTCAACGGAAAGAGTGAGCCGGAGAGAAAGAACATCGGCATCACGAGGAAGTTCATAATGAGCTGAAACCCTTGCATGTCGGAAAGCAATGACGCAACCATAATGCCGAGACCGGAAAAGAGTGTTGCGATGAGGAACATCACGAAGAGTGCCGGGATGACGAGCCACCACGAGTACGGATGAAATCCGAAAAAGAGCGTCAGAATAAAAACGATGCACCCTTGCGCGGTTGCGACTGTCGCGCCGCCGAAGGTGCGTCCGAGCATGATCGCGATGCGAGAAACTGGCGCGACGAGTGTCTCTTTCAAGAATCCGAATTGGCGATCCCAAATAACCGCCATGCCGTTGAAAATCGAGGTGAAAATGATCGTCATGCCGATAATGCCCGGCACGAGGAATTCGATGTAGCTTCCCTGCCCTGCAGCCTGGAAAACGCTCCCGAGCCCGTAGCCGAGCGCGAGCAAGTAGAAAATCGGCTGACCGAGCGCGCCAATGATGCGCGATTTCGAGCGGAGGAACTTTTTTACCTCGCGCAGCCACATGATGTAGATCGTTCGTGCCATAGTAATTAAAAATTATCGGCGTCCGCCACCACCCCACGCGCGACGCATGTGACGCATGTGGTCGGTAGAGGAAGCGCTTTCGTCGCGAATCTCGCTCCCCGTCAACGCGAGGAAGGCATCTTCGAGCGACTGCGTGTTGGTTTGCTTTTTTAATTCCTCGCCCGTACCCATGGCAACAATGGTGCCGTGGTCGATGATCGCAATCCGCTGTGCGTTTCGATCGGCCTCATCCATGTAGTGCGTCGTGAAAAAAACCGTAATTCCTTCTTCTGCGTTTAGTTTGCGTAAATACTCCCACATGTGGTTGCGCGTTTGCGGGTCGAGACCGAGTGTCGGCTCGTCGAGAAAAATAATTTTTGGGTGGTGCATGAGACCGCGCGCAATTTCAAGGCGGCGCTTCATGCCGCCCGAGAATTCTTTCACGTAGCTGTCTTTGCGATCGCTCAGATCGACGAACTTCAAAAGCTCATCGATGCGCTGTTTGCGCAATGCGCGCGGGAGTCCATAGAGAACGCCGTGGAGCTCCATGTTTTCCGCTGCCGTCAAATCTTCGTCGACGGACGGGTCCTGGAACACGATGCCGAAAGTGTGACGCACGGCATCCGCCTCGGTGAGCGGATCGTGTCCATCGATTGCAATTGTGCCTTCGGTCGGATCGAGAAGCGTGGTGAGCATTTTGATGGTGGTCGATTTTCCGGCGCCGTTGGGCCCGAGAAATGCAAACGATTCCCCTGCCGGTACAGAGAATGAGATTCCTTTCACTGCTTCGAAGTCGCCAAAGCGCTTCTTGAGATTATTCACTTCGATGATGCCCATAGAGAGGTGTGCGGTGTAGTATATACCGGTACGAAGTTGCGTACAATTTTTATGATCGCTGCGTGGGATCTTTCCGTCGTCCAGGCACTCGCGCACATGCGGACCCCACTGGGGATTCACATTTTTTCACTCATTACCGATCTTGGTGGTGCGTTCGTCGTGTGCTGCATTTTTATCGCAGCGTTCATGCTGGCAGAGGAAAGCAAGCGGTGGGCCTACGGTGCCGGAATGCTTATCGCGCTTTCAGGAAGCATGGCAATCGCGGAGGAATTGAAAGTGCTCATCGCGCGCGAGCGTCCCCCTATTGATCTGCGCGCTATTTTCGAGGTCGGCTATTCCTTCCCGAGCGAACACGCCACCGCCGCCGCCGCGCTGTATGGATTTCTCGCATTTGCTGCCTGGACGATTGGCCCGCGAGCATATCGCGGAGTGCTCGTAGTTCTCTGTCTTGCGATAATTCCACTTGTAATGTTCAGCCGTGTCTACCTCGGCGTACACTACCCGAGTGATGTGCTTGCGGGTGCCTTGCTCGGTGCGTTTTTTGCCTATGTGGGAGTGCACGTAACGCGTCTCTTACAGCACCGCAAACGTGTCGTCTAGAGTGGATTTTCTCCGCGAATGATGCGGATCAAAATCAAGATTACGGCGATCACGAGGAGTACGTGAATAAAGCCACCGATCGTGTACGAGGTAACAAGACCCAAAAACCACAAAATAAGAAGGAGCGCTGCAATGGTGAGTAACATATGTGCGATGTTTTTATATGCTAAATCGACTCCCTGCGTGGCAGGTTGTTGAATTTTCCGCGCGTCGCGGTGAAGTAGAAATGAATGTCCTACAGGACGAATTCGCCGTCTGTGTAGATCACTTTCGTCGAGCCGTCTTTGAAGTGCGCGGTCACGGTGCGACGAGTCGTCGACATAATATCGGTGTGCACTGAAGAGTCGTTGAAACCCAACGCTTGTGCCTGCGCCTTTGTGAGTTTTGCGACGTTGCCGCTGAAAGTGTCTTTGTAGCTCATCCCGAGCGCGAGGTGCGTGTTTCCATACGGACCACCGATATTTTCATCGAAGAGCGTCTCGGCCATGAATTTCGTAATGCGCGAAAGTCGCCGATCCGTGAGCGAGTATTCTCCGATCTTGTCCGCACCGGGTGTCGCGATCATTTCTTTCAAAAGCTTCTCGTTGGTTTTTGCTTTTGCCACTGCGACACGGCCGCCTTTGAAGGTCAGCTCGATCCCGGTAATCTTGTTGCCGTAACGATAGAGCGGCTGATTGAAGCGAAT
>Ga0335069_10000514_pt1 | contig 65432 bp, 61 predicted proteins | sample Lox_Sample_11_FD_206714 | JGI IMG/M metagenome (GOLD analysis project Ga0335069, IMG submission 206714) | Soil microbial communities from Loxahatchee National Wildlife Refuge, Florida, United States - Lox_Sample_1.1 | ecosystem: Environmental > Terrestrial > Soil > Wetlands | place: USA...
ATAATTTGTTTGTGTGTTTTTTTTTTAGGTTTGGGGGAGGGGGTTGTAGGGGTTAAACAAATTAATTTAATTAAAATATATTAAGTTGATACACATAATTATAGTTGATACTAAAATAATAATTATAAATATTATTTCAATTATAATATATATAATATTAATATTTTTAAAAAAATTAATTATTTTAATATATTTAGGATATTTATTAGCAATATCTGTATAATTAATTAAATAAAGTGTTAAAAAATAACCTGTTATACTTATAAAGCACCATAACAATATAATACTTATTAATAATATACCAAATAAAAATTTATCCATACCTGAGGCTGTTTCAGGTATAATAGGCACATTTAAAAAACTAAAAGGAATAAAAGATAACATTTTATTTACTGTTTGTTGTATTATTAGTAGTGTTAGAATTTGAATTTGAATTCGGAGTTGTGTTAGTATTAGATTTTTTATCACTACTTTTATAATCCTTATAAGCTTGAGATCCTCCTGAATAAGCACTACCTAATGCACCTAAACCTACTACAGTTTTAGCAACTGATTCTAAAATTTTTTTACCACTAAAATGAATATATGAAGTTAATGTTCCAATAATTATAAAACTGAATAAGATTATAAAATTTTCATTTATAAAATTGATAGTATAATTTATGATAAAATTATTTAATATATTAAATATATTAAATGTTATTATTGTTGTCATTTTTTTTTTATTTTAATATTATTTGAAAAAAGAGGCATAAAAATAAACATATTTATAAATAAATTATAAACAACATTTTTGTTTTAAGTATAACCTCTAACAAAATACTTAAAGTAGAGAAAAATAAAATTTTATCTATCCCATATAAAAGATATTGTTATATCTTTTATACTTTTAAATTTTTTTAAAAGTAATTTTGTTTTTGATATGATTCTTATATAAAACACTCTTAAGGTGCATTAGTATAATACTGAGAACAGTATCATCTTCATTTATTAATAAAACCTACAAACCATTCTAACCAATTTTGATCCATAACTATAATATTTTTAAATTTACAATAAATCAAAATAAATTGAAAATTAAAATTAATATAGTTTTAGTTTATTAATAAAATTTTTAGTATTAAAATAAGATGTTTTATCTAGTATTTATCTAGATTTAATAGTATATTTAGTAATATATCCAAGGAATAAATTTATTTTTTTTTTATGAATAAGGGGTTATTATAAATATATATTTTTATTATTTTTTAAATTTTCATTAGATTTAACTATTTTTATAGCTCCAGAACCAATTTCAAGTACAAATCCTATTGTTAATACAATAAAGAAAATTAAAGCAATTGAAAATCCAAATGTACTAACTTGATATAAAGTCACTGCTATTGGAAATAATAATAAAATTTCTAAATCAAATATTAAAAATAACATAGCTACAATATAAAAATGAATTTGAAAATTTGATCGTGTTTGACCGTAAACAGGGCTGAATCCACATTCATAAGCTGACACTTTAGATTCATCTGGTTTATGAGAAGATAATAATAAATTTAAACCAAGTAAAATAAAAGCTAAAATAGGAACAAATATAAAAAATATAATTAAAGTATTCATTAAAAATTAAATAAAGATAAAGATAGTAATTGTGTACTATTTAAGATTATAGAAGGTTTAATAACAAATAATAAGATTATTAATGTTAAAGTAGAAATTAAAAAACTATGTAAATTAGTTAATGTTAATAATGAATTTGAATTTAAATTATTATAAGATGTTTTATTTGAATTTAATATTACTTCTTCTGTTTCAGTATGAAGTACTTTAATAATTTTTAAATAATAAGAAGCACTAATTACACTAACTAATATAGCTATTATAGCCATAAAATAATATCCATTTTGTACTGCTGAATATAAAACAAATTGTTTAGAAAAAAAACCTATTAAAGGAGGTATACCAGCCATAGAAAATAAACAAATAGTAAAACTTATACTTAGTAAAGGATTTGAGAAAAATTGTCCTTTAAGTTCAGATATATAATTAATATCAGTTATAGTTTCTTTATTTTCTTTATTATATTTAGAATTTATTGTTTCTAATTTTATATTATTAATTATAGATTCTTGTATTTTATAACCTAAAGCTATTAATATTAAAAATATATTTAAATTAGTGATTGAATATTGAATAATATAAAAAATTAATGAATCTATAGATTGTTCTGTATTAATAGCTAAAGCTAATAAAAGAAATCCAATGTGAGATATTGTACTATAAGCTAATAATCGTTTTATTTTAGTTTGAGCTAAACCTACTATTGTTCCTATTATTAATGATAATAATGAACTTATTAACAATAATGTTTTTAACATATAAGATATATTTTCTTCAAAAATTAGTGTTATTCCATCAGTAATATTTAAAGATAATGATGTTAATTCTTCAACCATGAATAATCCTATTTGTGTTTGTAATTCTAATAATAACATTAATATAGATATTTTAGGCATTATAGTTAACCAAATAGTAATGATTGTGGGACTATCATCATAAACATCAGGAGCCCAATTATGTAAAGGTGCAGCGGCTATTTTAAATAATAAACCTACAAAAATTAATATTAAACCTAAATTTAAACCAACATTTTGAAGAATAGTATTATTATTACTTAATACTGAAATTAAACTATAAATAGATTCAAAATTTGTTAAACCGGTATAGCTATAAATTAAACTAGCTCCTAATAATATTATACAAGAAGAAAGACCTCCCAATAAAAAATATTTTAAACCAGCACTAGTAGCTGATTCTGAATCTCTATATAATGTTGCTAATATGTATACACCAAATGATTGTAATTCAATACTTAAATATAAGGATATTAAATCAGATGAAGAAACTAATAAAGAAGCTCCTAATGTACTAAATAATACTATTAAAGAATATTCTGTAGCAGGATTATTTTTTTTTTTATTTATTATATTATTTTTATTTATTATTATTGGCCATGCTATTAAAATTAAAGATCCTATTAATAATAAAAATACTTCTAAAAATTGAGATATTATAGTTATATGAAATAATCCACTATATATTCCTATACCAGATCCAATTGACTGAATATATAAAGTATTAAAAGATAATACTCCAGCATAAAGAAAAATTATAGAAGATATTCTAGTAAATAAAGTTGGAGATAATTGTTTATTAATTGAAGGTAGGGCAATAGCCACTATTAAAATTAATATACTAATAAAAATCATTACTTATTATATTTTAATTATTTTTTTATATAAAAATGATTAATCATTTTTAATTTAAACTAATAAAATTATTGTTAATTAATTTATTATCAATTTAAACGGGCACTGTGAGATTTGAACTCACGACTTTTTTAAAGTACTCGTTTTCAAGACGAGCGCCATAAACCAGACTCGACCAAATACCCTTTAATATTATTTTCTTTTATTATTTATATTTAAATAAAATAAGACCGAAGGGAATTGAACCCTTATTTCATCCATTATGAGCGAATTGCATTAACCAATTATGCTACAGTCTTTTAATATTATATTTGAAATTATTTTATTTTGAGCAGTAAAGGAATCGAACCTTTTATAGTTATTAACTAATTCTTTTACAGAGAACCACCATTACCAATCGGATCACCTGCCCTAATTAATTAAAAATATTAACAATAGTTTTATTTTAAGGTTGTATTATTAATTTAATATTTTTATATTTTTTATAATATGATAATATTATATTGATTTTTAAAGGTTTAATTAAAAACCAAAAGATATTTTGAAAACACCTAGACTTGAACTAGGACTTTCTCATTAAAAGTGAGACACTCCACCACTCGAGTTCTGTTTCCTAAATTTAAATATATTATATAATAATAATTTAATATTATTTTTAATAAAATAAGTATAAAAACTATTATTATTACTTTTACAATTTAAATTTTCAAATAATAATTTAAAATTAATATTGAAATAATTTATTATATTTGAAAAGGGGTTAAAAATAGTATTGAATCTCTCTTTAATATATATTTAATGGTTATTAAATTTATAATAATATTATTTATTAAATTTATAATAATATTATTTATTAAAATAATAATATTAATGTAATTCTAAAGCTTCTTTTATATAAGAACATACAAGAATACTAAAAATATATGCTTGAATAAATGAAACAGCTAATTCTAATCCAATTAATGTAATAAAAATAGAAAAAGGAATAATTGTTAAAATAGCAACAATTATACTTCCACTAAACATTTGATATAAAAATGTAGATAAAATTTTTAATAAAGTATGTCCAGCAACAATATTAGCAAATAATCGTATACCTAAACTACCTGCTCTAGATAAATATGATATTAATTCAATTAAAGCTAATAAAGGAACTAAAGCTAAAGGTGTACCTGATGGAACAAAATATGAGAAAAAATGTAATCTATGTTTAGTTAATCCTAATAATGTTACTCCAATAAAAATAGTTATACTTAATCCCATACAAACTATTGCTGAAGAAGTAATTGTATAAGAATATGGAACATTTCCTGTTAAATTAGCAATTAATATGAAAAAAAAGAGTGAATAAATGAAAGGTAAATAAATTTCTTTACCTATTTGTTCTTTAACCATTGAATTTATACTAGCAAATAAACTTTCTATTAAAATAGACCATTTTGATGATAATAATTTAATATCATTATTTCCCATAATATGTAAACTTATTATTAATAATAAAATTAATATTGAATATAAAGCTAAATTAGTTAAAGTTATATTTAAATAACCAAATATTGGTGCATTTAAACTTAATAAATTAGTAACTTCAAATTGTTCTAAAGGAGAATTTATTAAATTATTATAATTGATATTTGTATTTATATACATAATTATTATTTATATATTTATTTATATTATATTATTTTTTTAGTATTATTAAATTAATATTTTTATATTTTTAATAATAACGTTTAAAAAGTTATGATTTTTATTATTATTATAAATATTAGTTATAATAATATAAACTTTTACTTTTAAATTAATATTATTTATATTTTAATTATTATATTTATCTAATAATATATTAAATAATTAATAAAAATAATAATAAAGAGGGGTTAAAATAAGTAAATATAGTTAAATAATATTTTATAAAATATATAAAAAAATAAGATAAATATTAAAAATATTTATTGTAATAATTTAATGCCATATTATATATAAACCTAAAAATATTATAAATAAATATACACTTATTATAAATAAAATATCGTAAATTAAAAATACATAAGTAGTTTTTTTATATAAATTTATGATAAATTTTATAATAAAGTGTTTTTTATCTAAATCTGTATCTTTTAATATATATATAAAATAAAAATAACCTATTATATGTAAAATAGCAAACAAAGTCATTGTTAATATGATTACTTCTAATACCAAAAATTTTTGAAATTCATTTAAATTATTAGGTATAATATTTAAATCTAAAGATTGAATTATTTTTTTCATTATTTTTTAACAAGATTATTATTATTAGTATTAGTATCAGGTTTATTGGGTTTATCTTTAGAATTATTTTTATTATCACTATTATTATTTGTATTATTTTTAGAATTATTTGGTGAATTTAAAATTTGTTTTCCTGTTTCTATTAAAGCACCAGCTATTATACCCGATATAGCTCCTTCAATAATTCTTTGACCTGCTCTACTAGCGAATAAATAAAAAGGAAAAAAAGATGATAGAAATAAAACAACAAAAGATAAATTATTATATAATAAATAAATATCAATTTTATTTAATATATTTGTAAGTAAATATAAAGAATCTAAAGGTAAATAAGCTAAAATTATGTTTATTTGTGTCATTTTTATAATTTAAAAATATTATAGTATTATTTTTTTAGTAGTTAAATATAATAATTATATTTACTAACGTTGATAATGAGAAATTTTTAATATTGTTAATATTAATCTCCCTTTTAAATATTATTATCATAAATTTAATAATTAAAATATATTTATATAATTTAATTATAGTAAAATTTAATTATAGAATATTCTTTTAATGAATTAAATATTTTGATAATATTAAATTTTAAATATTATGGGGGTTAAAGTATAGATAATTTATTAGAATAATGTTATAATTTATTATAATATTGTAATAATTATGATTGAACAGGTAACATTTTAAATGCATGGAATGGTATAGGACTTCCTAACACCCATTCTAATGTATTAGATGTTTGTGTTTCATTATTTAATTCTTTTGTTGAAGTAAAGAAAGATGGAATTTGCCAAGGATTATTATTTGCTAAAGTTTGATTTGCAAATATATCATAAATAATATAACTAAATAAAACTACAGCAATAATAGATACTAAAGAACCAAAACTTGATATTTCATTCCATCCACTAAATGCATCTGGATAATCAGGGATTCTTCTTGGCATACCAGCTAATCCTAAAAAATGTTGTGGGAAGAATGTTAAATTAACTCCTATAAATAATGTCCAAAAATGAATTTTTCCTAATAATTCATTATAATTTCTACCAATAATTTTAGGAGCCCAATAATAAAATCCAGCAAATAAAGCAAAAACAGCACCCATTGATGATACATAATGGAAATGAGCTACTACATAATAAGTCTAAATAATTTACCTTTCTTACGAAAGGGATCGGACTATATCTTATCTAATCATTGAACTTAATCAAATTTCGATTGCCACGTATAGTCTCTACGGATCCTACTAATAAAAAATATTTATAGTTGTATTTATACAAGTCAACACCTTTAGTTGATTTTGATTTTATTAAATAAAGTCTATATTAAAGACAAATAAAGCATGCCGGATATTAAATAGAAATAACGGTTTTGCTTTAAAATATTATTATATAAATTGATTTCTATTTTTTTATTTTTATATAATACAAAGGGGATATAAAATAATATTTTATTTGAATTGATATTTTAGATATAAATTATACAATAAGGTTGTAGCCTTATCAAATATATTTAATTAAAAAACACAATTAAATTAACATAGATAATAAGTAATAAAGCTGTAATAATTAAAGAAATATTAAATGCAAAATAATATTGTTGAAATTTTCTTCTAATTTGAATAAATTTAGCTAATTTAGGAAATTTTGTTTCTAAATTATAATATCTAATTAAAGAATCACCATAAAAAACAAATATTAAAGATAGTACTGAGAATAATATAGCTAAACTTATTAAAATATGTCCTAAAGCACCTACTTTTTCTATAGGTAAAGACGATAAATAAGCTTGTAAATTATCAAATGTATCTTTTCCGAAATAATTTGTGGATGATGATGGACCTGAACCAAAAATATCTTTAACAATATTTTTAAGTTCTTCTAATTTTGAATTACTTGAAGATAAATAATTTTCTAAATTATTAATATGATAGGAAATATCTTTATTAATAAATTCTATTTGTGATGTCTCTAAATTGGAATTATTTAAATTATTTGAAATTTCTGCTAATTTATCATTTTCTCTTAAAGCTTTATCAGTTTCTTCATTAATATCTGTAATTCTACTTGATAATTTAGTATAATCTAAATCTTTTTTTATTTGACCTTCATATTTAGATATTAAATCTTCTTGTAATTCTATTCTTTTTTTTAAGCTATCTATAATAATTTTATTTTGATTATTACTTTTAACTCCTTGAGCAAATGTTATTAAAGTTAAACCTCCACCTAAGTAACCTATAGCTTTACCTGCAGTTTTTAATAAATTATACATTGTAACATTAGATAAAAAAAATAGCGTCTAACGGGTACCATGATTTAAATGCTACCTAAATTTTGGTCTTTACGATTTATTCACTAGACCAACTAATGTGAATAAAAGGTGATCACTCACACACTATCTTTGAAACAGGAATTAATTTTATCAGCTTTAGGTAGCTTACAATATGACTTAGCAGGTTTCGAAATTAAGTAATCCCGTCTAGAGGAATACATACAATTTAGAGGCAATGCTTAGCTTGCTATACAAGGCGCGCCTGCGGTCGCATCTATAATCTATCCTTCTCTAATAATCTTTAAAAGATTATTATTAATTAAATTTTAATAATCTAAAGGATCTACTATATCAATAGTAGGTTTGAAGTTTGTTAAATAAATATAGTAAAAATTATTTATAGAAATATTAAATTAAAGAATAAATTCCTTACTTATTTTATTATCATTAAAATTTTTATTTTTCCTTCTTTTAATAATAACATATTTAAATGTATGTATTTAAAATTATAAATATTTTTTATTTTGGTTTCCACGGTATTGTCTCTGTATGAGTAGTTATTGCTGAGGCTTGATCAGCCAATACAAAGATTTCACCGTTAGCAATTATTTTAAATAATAATTACCGGTTGAATTACAAATTACCTTACCTTTAAAATAAAGGTAAACTTGTAATAAGTAATAACCACAGTGGCAAGACAACATGACACTTTGCTTTTATAAAATTTTAATTAGTATCTTTGTTCATAGCTAATAAAAATAATTTTAAGTTTTCTTTTTTAGCACCCATTAAAGGATTAATTGAACAATGCTCAATAATTTTTAATAGAATACTTTTTTTATAGATTTCTATAAAATAAAAATCTTTAGGTTTATTATAAGCTTTCGTTGTAGCATTAAAATAATTTCCTATTGATTCTATTAAATAAAGGTCATTAATTTGTCCTATACTGAAATATAATGGACCTTTAGTTTTAATAGAAAAACATCCTTTTGCTTCAATAAAACCAGATAACCATGCAGGATAGTAAGAAGGTAAATAGTTAGAGTTTTTCCATTTTGTAGTATTATAATTTATAATCTCTCTTTGAAATGTATATTTTTTTCCTCTTTCTAATAAATATTGATGTATATCATTATTCTGTAAACACTTTTTAAGAAATTCTAATTGACAAGTTAATCTACTTGTTAAAGGAGGGTAATCTTCAAATATTTTTATTATATTAATAATTGTTTTTTTATTATCTGTTTTCCAAACAATATCTTTTTCTCCTATTTTAAGTATTGAAACTCTACCCCCTATTAATTTTACAATTAGCATCAACATTGTTTGATTAGAAGGAATATTTGATAATTTAATAACAAGTCTATATTGTAGAACTTTATGTTTTCAATGATTTATTTGAATACTACCACCTCCATCCATTAAACCTACCCAAAACTGTTTAATATATTTATTAGTTATAATCATGGATTGATCCAAATCCTTTTTTACCATTGTGGTTAGTTTAGGTCTAGATCAATTCATCAAAGAGCAAATAATAGTAGTTTTTTCATTTAACCATACTGTTTGAATTAAATAATAAATTAAATGCTGTTTATCATGTAAAGCAATATCTAAACTAGCATTAGATAAAACTATTCCAGTTAAACCTCCAATTGTAAATAAAGCTAAAAATCCTACTGTAAATAATAAAGGAGTAGTAAATCTTAAAGTACCACCATATAGAGTAGCTATCCATGAAAATATTTTAATTCCTGTAGGTACAGCAATAACCATTGTAGCTGCTGTAAAATATGCTCTAGTCTTAAATTTGGACAGTATCTTAATTTAATAAAAAATAATCTAATTATTTTATTAAACTTCTTGCGTACTTGTCTCTGAGGATCCTTTAGTAGCAATACTTTTAATTTTAATTATACCTTTATTTTCTAAATGTTTACCTTCAGTTATCATAATATATACTTTTCTGAATTTTAAATAATCTACATACTTACCCCCAAATAAATTAAAAGAATCAAAATAATGTATTAAAATTGCTGCTGTTTTATATCCAGAACTTTTATAACACCAAATACCATTACTATATTGAGATAAATTTCCTAATTTAATTTGAGAATATAAAAGCTTTAATGGAATATTATCATTTTGTTTTATAGAAAATTCTAATTTAACACAAGATCCAGTTTTATGAGTTTTACTTTTTGCTATACTAATATGAAAACAACCATCAGCTTGAGTAAATCCTGCTAACCAGTAATTATCTAAAGATATATTATTTGATGGAGGTAAAATTTCATAATTGAAAATCTTATTATAATTATGTTTAATTAACTGTTCATATTTAAATTTACTTACTAATTTTCCATTTATTAAAGATAAAATAATATTTAACCCATTTTTGTGTTTACATATGTATCTAATTGCTTTTTTATCTTTTATCTTATAAACATTTCCGTATCCTATATGCTTTTTAATTAAATAAGCTAAAGAAACATCTCTTTCAGAGAAAATGATATGTAATTGATTTAAACCGAACCATCCATCTCCTTCTATAAGACCAGCTAAAAAGTAACCAAAATCTAAATCTGTTAAATTAAAATTATGTTTAGTAATATGTTCAGATATTTTAGGTAAATTTTTATAATTATTATAAGTATTTTTAGTATTTACCGTAGCTTTTGTACTAATACTAAAGTTTCCTGCTGATTGTCTTGAAAATATATTCTTTAAGTAAATTTTTCCTAACGTAATAAATACGAGTGGATTACTTATACAAGAGTTTCCAGCATATAGCAAGATTTTTTCCCATTCATCTTTTGACATATTTCCTTGATCAAGGTCAAGGAAAGTAAATTGATGAAGTTCTGTGAACACAATTTTATCCACATCTAATCCTACTGAAAACATGTGATGGCTCCATACTAAAAACCCTAATATTCCAATAGAAAACATAGCATAAACCATACCTAAATACTAATGATAATTTTTTATCATTTTGGACCATCTCTTGATCAATTTCACTATTTCCTAAGATTATAATTTTTCAGATACTATACTATTTCATTTTATTAGATAATGTTTTCATGTTTTTCCTAAAACTGAACCAGCTAAAGCTTTATGTGCATGAAGTTTTCTAAGTTCGTAAAATTTATTAACCATGTTTATTCTTACCATTTTTTCAGATCTGCAAGGATTAATTTTAAAATACTCATTAATTAAAGATAAAACTTCTGTTTTTTTATAACAAGTTCACTTAAATGCCCCTTGTTTTACCATAGGATAGATTGTACCTCCGTATAGTTTAACTAAAGCATCTAAAATAAATCTATTTTTTTGAGTAGCTGTTATAAATATTTGTTCTGAAGCTTCATTTAAATAAATACTACCATCAGTATCAAAAAATCCTGCTAATCAACCATTAAAATATGTTAATTTTATAGGATCTTTTAATTCTAAATTATATTTTTCACAAATTTTTCCTAATTGTAAAATTCTTGTAGGATTTTGTAATAAACCGTTAACTTTATCAATTAAATTTAATAAACCTTCTTTATGATGTAATCTATATCTCAAGTAATTATCACCACTATATAGTTTTACCGACCCTCCAAATTTTTGTTTAATTAAATATAAACATTTTTTATCTCTAAGTTGTGTTACTATTTCTAAACTTGCATAACCTTTTTTTGATAATAAAAAACAACCATCTCCATCAATAAATCCTGCTAATCACTCATAAAATCTTTCATCACTATCTTTTTTAGGTAAATTTATATTATCTTTATTAATATTAGTATCTACTTCATCAATATTTATTATATCATTTATTGATTCCTTACATAAAAATATAAGATTTTGGAAAGAGTATTTAAATAAATAAATTATGCTCATTAAAGACATAATTGACCACAAACATATGGCCTCTGAGATTCCTACTCACATGCTTAACTTAAAAAATTCTTTTATTATAAGTTTAAAGTTTTCACTTTGTGCTTTGGTTACCTGCGGATTATCATACATTACTAAGATTTTTACTGATGAAAATATATTTCATATAATTGAAGTACTTAGTAATATGAATTGTAATAATTCTTTGACTTCCCTGCATATAGTTTGTTGCGTTAATAAAATTATATTTATTAAAGAGCTATTTTGTAAATAACCAAATATAGGTTTTCCTGAAAATGTTGATACAATATGACTAATAATTCCAAATCCAGGAATGATTAAAATATAACAATTATTTTGATTAACATAAAGATTATTATACCAATAATTCCTTATAATTAATACTCAAGAACTTTATTATATTCTTGTTAGGACTTTATCTTAAACTGTAATATCACTTAATCTGTTCATTGTATTTTTTAGTTTAACAATTTTATTTAAACCTTCTTCATTTAAATGATCTTTATTTTGGACTATAATATATGCCTTTCTTCATTTTAGAAAATTAATATGTTTACTAGATAATAAATGATATTTATCAAAATAATAAATAACATTTTTAGCTGAACCAAAACTAGTAGATCCGTAATAATAATTATTTTGATTTTTTCTATATCCTATGTTACCACCAAAATAAAATTTTATTAATTTTAATAGATAATCTTCTTTTTGATCAATTTGAAAATTTAATCTAACTTCAGTTCTATTTATACGTTTAAGTATTTTTATTTGAAAACTTGAATCAGCATCAGAAAATCCAGCTAACCAATGATTATCTAAAAAATTATCTGTGTTTAATCTAAAATTTATTACATTTTTAAGTTCAACATATTTATTATTATTCAAAATATTTTTATTAATTTGATTAAATTTATTTTTTGTTCTAATTTTACCATTAATCAAATTAATTACTTTTTCAATACCTTCTTTAGAAGCTAAAATTAATATATAAGCATTTTTATTTTTAACCTTTTTTACATTTCCAAAACCAATTTGTTTTTTAATATAATAAGCTAAAGAAACATCTGAAGAGTGAAATACAATAACCAATTGTTGTTTACTACTAAAATGACCATCACCATCTATTAAACCTGCTAAATAATAACCAAATTGATTATCATTTAAAGGTTTTAAATGTTTTGATACATGAACAGAAACAGATTTTACATTTTCTTTTTTAATTACAGTTTCGTTGCGTAAAGTCTCTGAAGTTCCATATATGTAGGTGTATATGTTACCTGCTGATATACTTCATTGTTTAAATATTTTTACTGTATTATTTAAAATGGAGTAATTTAAACTAAATATCGAAGTGGTCCCAGCATATAGCAACGTTAAGAGGCCTATATTGATAACCTCTGGGTGCAAACATTTTTTTTTGAAAATGCGTGGACCATATCTTTAAAAATAAATACTTTATTATATTTTAATTATGATTTAAATATTCATAATTTAACCATTTAATATAAAAATATTGCCAACTTTTGTATAAAAAAGTATTAGGCAAAGCTTTATGAGCTTTAAGATCTTTAAGTTCATAATATTTAGGTATTAAATGGAGTCTATTTTTTTTAGCTGATCTTGATGGATTAATTTTAAAATATTCAATTATTTTAATAATATCTTCTCGTTTAGTAATATACCATTTGAATGATTGTGAATTACCTCTATCAATATAAATATTACCTCCATAAATATCTAATAAAGGTTGTAATAATTCGGATGTTTTTTGAGAAGCACTAATAGATAATTGTGTATTAGTTTTATTTATAGTTACTGTACCATCTGCATCGAAAAATCCTGATAGCCAACCATTATTATAAGTTAATTTATTAGGGTAAATTAAACTTAATTCATATTTATTTAAAATTTTATTAAATTGAATTAATCTATGAGAATTTCTAATGTGTCCATTTACATCATTAATTAACTTTAATAAACCTAATTTATGATGTAATCTATATCTAAGTGCATTAGCTCCAGATCTTAATTTAATAGATCCTCCATAAACATTTTTAATAATTTGTAAAGCATGCTCATCTCTAATATCCATAGTAATTTCTAAACTAGCATAACCTTTTTTAGTTAATAAAAAACAACCATCTCCATCAATTAGTCCAGCTAACCACTGATTCCATTTAATAAATTTATTTGACTTAGGATCTAATTTAGTATTTATATTTAACAAACGTATGGCCTCTGAAGTTCCTACTTGCGAGTTAAACGCTTTGGTTACTTGCGGGTTGTTCACATTAAATAGAATTTTTACTTTAGAGGTGCATAATACGCAACTTATACTTAAAGTATCTAATAATTTATTTATGAAGTTCTCGCTTATAGTTTGTTGCATTAAATTAAATTTAAAGGGCCACATTTGACCAAAAAACCCAATTCTTAAAATTTAAAATATTACAGATTTCAATAAATCTCTTCCTCTTTTAAATCCATGTAAAAATCTTTGATTTTCCTTGTGAAAAACAACATCTAGTATTGTTTTTTAAGAATCCGACTATACATTAAGCAATAAATTTGATAATTATCAAAATATCACCCACAAATGAACTAGTCTGTAGCGATAAATTAATTATATTTAATTTTACCGACGGTCTTAAACTAGGAATTTGTTAACCGTTTTCATAAGTGTTGCCATAAATGACTAGGGTATAAAAAAGCTTTTTTAAGCTTTAACATAATTTTAGTCTTTAAACCAATAGGTTAATTTCAACATCTGCTAAATTTTAAATCGAGCCTTACGACCCTTTATACCCTGTTTTCCCGATTTATATAAATATAAAAAAGTTTAATTATTTATTAATTTAGATTTTTTTAATAAATCAATTCGAAGATTTAAATTTAAATGATCTTTATGTAGCAATTTAAAATATAAATCTTTCCATAATAAATAACTATTATTCTTATTAGTTTTTAAATTAAATCTTTCAAAATAATTAGATGTTAATAATTTAGAACAATTTTTTAAACCACTAACAACATAAGAATAATTATTATGATGATAATGATTTTCTATAATTCCTGTATTAAATAATAAAATTAATTTACTAAAAAAAGTTAAATTTTCTTCATGCTTTTGACTAAGTATAAATCTAATAGCAAATCCAGTTGTATTTTTTATACTTACTGTAAAACAACCCTCAGCATCTGTAAATCCAGATAACCAAGCATTATTTAATGAAGGCTCATTTTGTGATTTTAAAAATTCAATTTGTGATAAAATAATTTTTCCTTTAATAGCTTTTTTATTATACACTTCTAAAAATTTTTTAAATCTATTTATTCTAGAAGGTAATAACATATTTCCATTAAATATTAAAACTATTAATTCAATTAAAAATTTTTGTTCTACTATAAATCTATATGTTAATTTACCTTGCTTAATAACTCTACCAAAATTTAAAGTTTCAAAAATCATTTCTAATACTTTAATATCTTTTTGAGTAATAACAAATTGTAAATTATTTCTATTATCTACAATAAAACTTCCATCACCTTCACTAAAACCTATAAACCAATTTAATCAATCTTTAGATATTTTTTTATTATTTGGAAACATTATTTCATATTTTTTATAAAATTCTTTAAATTGTTCATTTTTAATCGCTATTGAAGAATAATTTTTAACCATTCTATTATATTTTGGTATAATTGTTATTGAGAAAAGATGTTGATATAAAATAGGATCACCACCTCCAGCTGGATCATAGAAACTAGTGTTAAAATTTCTATCTGTTAATAACATTGTAATTGCCTATTATATCTTGGTCTCCAGACTCGAAATCTATGTATAGTTTTAATATACTCAAATTTAATAAATATTTATTAAATAGGAGAGACACTCTAGTATTCACATACAAAGTTGAGACTGTATCTTACAATATTAGTTACCAATCTGTAAATGATTCCAATTATATTCAGTTCGTCGTTGATTCATACCACTTTTTATTTCAACAATTTTATAAATATTTTTGTTATGTGTACCTTCTTCAAAAAAATGTAAAATAGATTTTCAATCTTGATAGTCAATATATTTTGTACCTTGTAAATTAAATTGATCTAAGTAATTACATAGAATTAGATTTGTTTTAATAGTACTAGTTCGAATTCGATATTGAGGATGTTTTCTATCACTTCGAATTTCATTCACATTTACATTGAGAAAATGAGCAATACTTAGCATAAGTTCATACATAGAATATCCATATTTTGTAACTCGCATTTGACTAAGTTCGAAACTTAATTGTAATCGTTTTACTTTAGAATTTAAACTTGTTCGTACTTGAAAAGACCCATCTGCTTCTATAAAACCTGCTAGCCAACTATTTGTAAATAGAGAGCTTTGATCTAATTTATCTGCAATTAGATTTAATTCAAGATTTTTATTATTTAAATAATTTACTAGTAAACAATATTGAAAATATTTAGGACCTCTTAGTTTACCATTAATAAGTTTAGCAAAATTAATTAGACCTTCATTACTATTAATAGTAAAAATGTAGGCCGCACTTTGTTTCTTTTTACTAATAGAACCATATCCTAATTGTTTTTGAATAATTTGACAAAGTGGAAAATCTTTAAGTTGAAATACTATTTGAATACTAGGATAATTTAATATACCTTTGGCTGATCTTTCAGTTTTAGGTACTACAATAGTACCATCTCCTTCTACTAGACCAGCAAGATAAGATCCTAGAGGAAATACAGATAATTTAGTAATATATTGTTCTGGCGCACAGTCGTTGAGGTTCCCTAAAGGCATGAAGTCCATATAGGTTACCTGCTGATTGTCTCCTATAAATATAAAATGATTATAGAAGAGTTCCCAGCATACAGCCAGATTTAGAGCTGGCACAAATTTACCAGCTAATACAGGTAAAGCAAGTAATAATAATATTGCAGTAACAAATATTGCCCATACAAATAAAGGTAATTTATGTAGTCCCATTCCATTAGTTCTCATATTAAGTACAGTAGTTATAAAATTTATTGCACCTAATAATGATGAAATCCCAGCTAAATGTAAACTAAATATAGCTAAATCTACACTACCACCTGAATGTGCTTGAATACTAGATAATGGTGGATATCTTTTAATTGTTGGTAATCTCATTAATTATATATTTTAATTAACTATCATTACTCGCTTTAGCTTTAGCTAAAGATCGGACTATGTCTTCATCCTTCTAACTAATAATATAAATAGTGCAAGCTGTCTCCTTCTCCCATGCGAAGCAAGGGAATGCAAAGGAAGGTATAAAATAGAAATTATTTTTTAAATATAGCTGTACTTAGTTTTTTACTTATAATCTTATTTCTAACTTCGTTAAGTTTAGTAAAATCACCTTTGTATTTTACATAACATCTAGACCATACTCTAAATTCAAAAGCTTTCATTCCTTTCATAGTATTATTATAGTATTTTATAATATTTTCAATACTTCTTGAGTTTGTAGTAACAATTGTATAATATGTTTTTTTAGAACTATTTTTAATACCTAGAATAAATCCTATGGCTGATAAAACTATTAAATCTAATTTTTGAGTTATTTCAAAACCATGAACTATTCTCCCAGTAGATTTATTTACAAGATAAAAACTTCCTTCTGCTTCAGTAAATCCTATTAACCATGCTTTGCTTATTACTTTGTTAGCTTCATTAGTATTGGATACTATGTTGTTAACTATCTTCCAAGCAGGAGAAATATAACCTTCAGGAAGAACTCTTTTAACTAATTCAAACATTAATTCATCTTTTTGAGTTTTAGTTAAACTAGTATCTTCTAATATTCTATAAGCTTCTTTAAATTTTAAGTAATTAAAATATTTAGAAGTTAATAATAAATTATTATCAAAGATAGGAAATATAACTTCTGCTAATTTTTTTCTATCTATAATTCTATAATTAACTATTTTAGTTTTAGCTTCTTTATTAATATTACCTATACTTAATTGACTTTTTATAAAATATAATAATCTTATGTTATATTCATGTTGTGATAACTTAAAAGCTAAAGACCATTTTCCATTTTGATGTGCTATTGAAAATGTACCATCTCCATCAGTAAATCCTACTAACCATTTAAAGAATAATTCTTTATTTTGATTTAACGCTTGCGTTGTTATATTATTAGTCGTGCTTGCCTGCCGTACCGAAGATAGGCCAGGCAAGGCAAAAGGATGCTCTACGTATAGTCTCTGAAGGGTAAAATTATTTACCCTGGCAAATTGTCCTCATGTCAGTAACATTTTTACCATTCCATTAATAACATAGAATAGGTAGTTACTTCCGTTGCTTAGCATTCGCAGAAGCAGAGGAGTTTCTTGCATCAAGTAGAGTTTCTTTATTATTACATTACTGTAATAAGACAGCTTATCCTTAACTGTCCATCCTGTACCTGCACCATTTTCAACTAAAGAACTAAGTAATAATAAAATTAAAGAAGGCGGTAATAACCAAAATGATATATTATTTAATCGAGGAAATGCCATCAATTGTATTATCGATAGAGCATTTAACTCTACCTTCTCATTATTACTAATGAGTTTAGACTATGTCATCCTGTGAACGTTACAGGTCGGGCGCTCGTGTTCGGATTATTGTTAGTGCCACTCACCGATTAGTCGTTGAACTTTCATAAATCTTTTAATAAAATATATTCATTAAAACACTGATTTAAGCTTAGCTGCAAATTGACCTATATTTAGGTTATTTTTGCAATTCACCCGATACCTTATTATCTTCGTTAAACGAGTAATAGAGGACTGTATTATATTTGTGATTTAATTAGATATATTTAATAGGATTTGAGTGTTTCTAAATGATCCCACTGAAAATAAGTACGTTTACTATTCATACCTGACTTTATTTTTAAAGCTTGATCTCGACCTTCCTGGGTACAATGGTTTTTGCTTACAATTAAATAATGACAAGCTAACCAGTCCAGATAATTAAGTCTTTTACTAGAAAAAAGTGGAAATTTTGTAAAGTAATTAACAATAATAAGCCGTGATTTTGTACTTGAAGCACTAATCAGAAAGTATTTTACATGACCATTATGGATAGAAATTTTAAGTGAAACACCTAGTGTTGTAGCAATAGATGTCATCACATTTAAATAAGAAACTCCTGTATTAGGATCTACTTTATGTTGTTCTAATCGCAATCGAGCACTGACACGATTTTTAGAAGATCCTCCACTGGTTTGAGAAACTCTAATATCAAATGAACCATCAGCTTCAACAAAACCAGCTAACCAAGCATTATCAAGAAGATGACTATCATCCACAGTATGTATTGGTATGGAACTATCAGTTGATTGATTTATTCACTCTATCATAGCATTGAACCGAGCTATTTTTGGAGTACGCAGACATCCATTCATAAGATTAATAATATTAATTAATCCTGATATTGAAGTTATTGTCAGAACGTAAGTATGATTATCCACTTTGTGTCGAATGGAACCTCCTATTAAAATTTTTAGATTTAATACTAAAGGATATTCCGATTCAGCAAATGAAATAGCAAAATGAGGTGTGTATTTCTTTCCACTTGGTTCATGTGTACTTATTGGAATTCAAATGTGACCATTCCCTTCCCATAATCCTGCTAAATAATACCTAATATTCGATGTTTTAGATAAACAACTTGACCATCGAACACTGTTTAAACAATCTGGAGCACCTATTTGTACAGGTAATAAATAATTACCAAATCCACCTACTAATCCAGGCATAACCATAAAAAATATCATTATAAAAGCGTGAGCAGTAATAATTACATTAAATAATTGATGATCTCCTTGTAAAAATTGTACTCCAGGAGAAGCTAATTCTAATCTAATTAATACTGAAAAAGCAGTACCAATCATACCAGCAAATATTGAAAACATTAAGTATAATGTTCCTATTTCTTTAGCATTAGTAGAATAAAGCCAATTCATTATTATGCTACTTTTTATATAGTTTAACGATAAAAAATTAAATAATATTTTATTTATCTGTCTTTGGTAAAATAAACTTAGTATTATTTAATAAAAATAAATTTTAATACGGAATAGAGGTGATTCGAACACCTAAGGGATTATGTTTATCTCCCGAACAATTAGCAATCGTCTTAACTTTCCATTGAAAACTATTCCTTAATTATTATTATATAATTGTATAATAAAAATTATACAATATATTTTTAATAATAAACCCTTTATAGTCCTTATCAGAATTGAACTGATACTAGTTACTTGAAGGGTAACTGTACGACCATTATACTAAAAGACCTTTATAAATCATATTAAATTTAATAATAATTTTTGTTTTTATATATTTTTTTTAACAAATATTAATAATATTTATAAACTTTATATTATTATATAATATTTTTTATATTAATAGCGAAATTAAGAATTGAACCTAATCTAACAGATCATGAGACTGTTGTGCTACCTTTACACTATCTCGCTTTACTTTAATTATTAAGACTTTTTCTACTTTTATAAAGTATATACCTCGGGAAAGAATTGAACTTACATCTCTATATCTTCAGAATAGCACTTTTACCAATAAGCTACCAAGGTAATTTAAAATTTAATTGTTATTATTTTTTTTTTTTAATTTTAATAAAATTATTTTATTAGTATTGGAGAAAGATAGATTTGAACTATCATATTTGTATTGCAAATACAACTGATTACCATTATCAGATTTCCCCTTTATTATTGTTATTATGGTTTTTATTTAAATTTCATTACTTTTATAATAAGGTAACATAATAAAAATTTTTAATCTTATATTTAAAACATCTATATTTTTATTATATTCATATTCTAATATTTTTAAATTAATATTATTATTTATTATTTGATTAATTATTAATTTATTTAAATATTTGGTTTATTTTATTATGTCTTATATTTAAACATAATCATGTTAATATATTAAATGTAAAATTATATTTTTTAAATTAATATATTGTTAATACTAATAGTATAATTATAATTAAATAAAGGGGTTAAAATATAAATTATTGTTATTTAAATATAATATTTAATAAATATTATTAAATACATTTAAATTATTAAATTAATGAATTTAAATAATGTCCAATAGAAACAGATAAAGTAAATTGACCTCGTTTATTTTTATTAGTATATCTTGCTTTATCTAAAAAGATAATTTTTCCTCTAGCTAAATCTCCTTTTCTAATAATTTTAATTGTTTGTTTAGGAACTACTTTATGTGTCATTAATCTTCCTCCAATTTTTAATTTAATTCCAGATAAAAAAGAAGGTATATTAAATTTTAAATATTTATTATTCAAATTAATTGGATTATCAATTATTGCTTTTTTAAAAAAATTTTGCATAATGATTCTAATTTGAATTTTATTTATTAATATATTTAAAATATTTAAAAAAATATTACTATCAAAATATGGATAATGTAAACGAACTAATTCAAATTTTACAGGTTTATTAAATAATATACTTAAAATTTTACATAATATATTTAATTTTATTTTATTTATATTTAAATATTTATTATTATTTTCTTTAATTATATAATAAAATAAATGTATAATTACTTTTTGAGATGTCATTTCAAAAATAGGTTTACTAATTAAACTATTCATAGATAAAAAAGCACTAAATAATAAAACATATATTTGTTTAAATAAATTATAATTAGTATTTTTAAATTTATAACTTATTTGTTCATTATAAGTAAATATTTTATTTTTATAATTAAAATTATTCATATAAATTGAATTTATATATTTATTAATATTTTCTGTACTAATATTATTTTTAGATAAATAATTTTTTAAATTACTTTTTTTTAAACTTGGTAATACTGATAAAATTTTATTTTCAAAATATAAATTATTTGTTATTGTAGTATTAATTAAATTTGATTGTTTTTTAATATTTTTAATTAAAAATATTAAATTATATTTTAATATATATGAATTAATATATTTATTATATGTATTAAGTTTTTTTAAATTTAATATATTATTTTCTTTTTTTGTAGAATTATTAATAAAATTATTTAACATTTTTGGGTTTATATATATATATAATTATAAATTTAAACAAGCATTAAATAAAATAATAATTATATTAGATAATAATTACTTTATTTAATTATTTAATATTCCATTATTTTTATGATATACATTCGTTTCATATTAAATAAAATAATGTTTTAATTTTAAATATTATTTTAAAATAAATATTAAATATTCGATATATAATTAATAAATTAATATTAATTATTATCACTTTTAATATTTAATCTTAAATTAAAAATGATAAGAAGGTATAGGAATTATAAGTATAATGAAAGTCTACTTAATTTTAATTATTAATTTAGTAATTGATAATAATTTGATTTTAAATTAATAAAATATTTATTATGATTATACTTAGATAATCAAATATTTTATTAAATTATTATATAAACAGTATGAATGTATATAATAATACTCAATATTTTACAAATATTAATTCACTCAATCAATTGTAAATATAGAAATGTTATTTTAAATAACAATATATTTTATATGATTTATATATTTATTAGTGATAATAATCATAATATTATTAATTACAATAAATATAGCTAAAAATAGGAATTGAACCTATATTTTACCGTCATGAATGGTATGTTTTAACCTTTTAAACTATTTTAACTTACAATAAATTAATAATATTTAAATATTATTAGTTTATGTTTTAAATTTAAATATATTTTATTAATATTAATAATAAAATATATATTATTTTATATTCATTTATATATATTTATTAAATTATTAATAATTTAAAGTTAGATGAAATTATATTTTATCTTTAGGACAAATTTTGTTTTAAAAATTCAATGTATATATTCTATACATATTATATTTTTACTTATTTTAGTCTAAATATTAAAAGGTTATATTTAGGTAATTTATATATTGTATTAATATTTACTATTTATAAAATTTAAATATTTAACATACTTAAGTGTTAGATTTATTTATTATAATTAAAATAAAACGAGATAAATTATAAATAAAATTTTCTATTATTTTACCACAAATTAATTTGTAAAAAAAATAATTTTAAATATAAATTAACCAAAAACCTTAACTAAATTTATTATTTATTATTTAAATAATAAATTGAAGTTTTAGATATCTAACTTATTAATATTTGTATATTTATAAATTTAATATAAAATAAGATAAAATCAGAGATTTGAACTCTGAACATCGTTGCCACAAAACGGTATTTTGCCTATTAAACTAATTTTATCTCTTTTAATAATTATAATTTATATAATAAATAATAAATAATATTAAAAATTATAGGGGATTTTAATTAAATATAAATTATAATAAAATTAATTATGAGTAAAGTAATAAGAAAGCTACCATAAGTGCAAATAATCCTGTAGCTTCAGCTAAAGCGAATCCTAAAATAGCGTAATTAAAAAGTTGTGGTCTTAATGCAGGATTTCTAGATGTAGCTAAAATTAATCCAGAGAAAACTACTCCAATACCAACTCCAGCTCCAGCTAAACCAATAGTTGCTAAACCTGCTCCAATGTATTTTGCAGCTGCTAACATATTTAATAAATATTTTTATATTAAAGATAGCGTCTAACATACATAATGATTTAAATTATATACACTTTTAAAATTTTATATTAAACATATTTATAACATAAATATTATATAATTTTATTTAAATTATGTATTATTTAAAGTGTTAATTATGAATTAATATTATTATAAATAAAATAATTATTTTATATAAATTATATAATTAATAATTATATTGTTTAAATATAATTACTGTTGAATAGGTTTAGAAATAAAAATGGGTGCAACCATAGCTAATAATAAAATTATACTTGAAATAATAAGTAATACTGCTCCATAAGTATAAAGATTATGTCCTATTGATTCTATTTGTAAAAATTCAGTAAATGTCGTATCTATATTTGCTATTGGATAATTAAATTTGTTTAATACAGTAGTATTTCAAAAATAATTAATATTAGTATTAGAGTTTAATAATAAATTGTTTAAATTAGTTAAAATTTCTAATAATGAAGATAAAGCTTTAACATTATTAAATGTAAACGGTAATATAGTAAATATTTCATAAATAAATAAAGAACCTATAGCTAATGCTAATGGTAAATTTTTAGTATATTGACTACCTGTTTCTAATATATCTGTTAATTTAATATTAATCATCATTATTACAAAAAGAAATAATACGGCTATAGCTCCAACATATACAATTATATAAGATATTCCTATAAAACCTATTCCTAATAAAATTAAATATCCTGCTGCATTAATAAATACAGATATTAAAAATATTACAGCTATAACTGGATTTTTGGAAGTAATTACTAAAATACTAGATAATAGAGCACTAAAAGCTAAAATATCAAGAAATATATTTTTCATTATCGTAAAATAAAATTTTATTTACTTATGAATATAAAATAAAAATTTTCAATTAATTATAATTTAATATAAATTTAATTAAAGTTTTTATTTGTTACATTTGATTAATATAATTAAAATTTTAAAAATATAAACAATAAAAAAAGTATTATACTATTTTAATTTGTAATTTAAAATAAGTTTAACTAAAATTTTTTTAATAGAATAAAACAAATATATAATTAATTATATAAATGTTAATATAAAATTGCAATTTATATAAATATGCAAATAAATAATATTTTATAATATAAAGGGGTTAAAGTATATTATATATTATATAATAAATTAGTAATAGAAATATGTAGTGAGTCTAAAATAATATTTGGGAATATACCTAATAAAATTGTAGGTATTAATAAAGAAATTAATAAATAAAATTCTCTTCTATTTAAATCTTTTAAAATAGGTAAATGAGGAGAATATGAACCATAAGCAATTCTATTATATAAAAAAATAGAATAACAAGCTGATAAAATAATACCAGAAGCACCTAAACTAGCTACTATAGGATTTCTTTCCCATATACCAATTAAAGATAATTGTTCTCCTAAAAAATTTAAACTTAAAGGTATTCCAGTATTACATAAAGTAAAAATAAAGAATAATAAAATAAAAATTGGCATATAATGAACTAATCCTCTAATATAATTAATAATTCTTGTACCGGTTCTATCATATATTATACCACCTACACAAATAAATAATGCTGGAGATACAAAACCATGAGCTAAAGCTAATAATATTCCTCCTTCTATTCCTTGAATATTATTACTAAATAAACCTAAAAGAACTACTCCCATATGTGCTATACTACTATAAGCAATTAATCTCTTAGTATCTTGTTGAATAATAGTAGAAAAACTAGCATAAATAATAGTAATTATTGCAATAGTTTGCACTAATGGACTAAAATAGTTAGAAGCATCAGGTAAAAAATTAATTAATACTCTAAGGTAACCGTAAGTTGCAAGTTTTAATATAGTAGCAGCTAATATTATAGATCCAGCTAAAGGTGAATCAGCATGAGCTTTAGGTAACCAAATAGTAAATGGATATAATGGAGTTTTAACGGCAAAAGCTATGAAAAATCCTAACCATAAAATTTTTTGAGTTTCAAAACTAATTTCATATAAAGAAATTAATTGAAAATCTGTAGAACCTATATTACTATATATATATAATATACAAAGTAACATTGGAAGACTACCAGCTAAAGTATATAAAAATAATAAAAATGCAGATCTAAATCTATTTTCTCCATGACCAAAAATAACTATTATAATAAATAATATGGGTAAAACACTTTCAAAAAAGATATAAAAAAGTAATAAATCTAACGAAATAAAAGCAAAAATTTGTAGAGTTTCTAATAATAAAAAAGATATTAAAAAATATTTTAAATTATTATTTATATTATTATAATTAGATAGTATAGCTATAGGTGTAACAAATGTTGTTAATAATACAAAATAAATAGATATTCCATCAATTCCTATATTAAATTGACAAAATTTTAATTGATTAAATTCATATACAAATTGATATTCAGTACTACTTGAATTAAATTCAAGCCATATAACTATAGAAATTAAAAAAGTTAATAAAGAAGTTATTAAAGCTATATTTTTCATTAAAATTTGATTTTTTAATGAATTTTCTTTAAGAGGTATTAAAATTAAAGATCCTAAAATTGGAACTAATAATAGTAAATTTAATAAGTTTATCATTTAATATAAATGCTTTGAGTAATTATTATTATTATTAAAATAATAGAATATATTATTATTTTAAAATAATATTTTATATTATAATATAAAATATTATTTAAATATTTATTGTTTATATTAACCTGTATTTCTTTAATTATTTATTATATAAAATATATTTTTATATTAAAGAATATAAAATGTATGATAATATGGGGATTTAAATATGTTATGGGTATATTAAAGTAATGAAAGGATTAAATTAAAATAGTTATTAAAGCTGAGAAATAAATAATAACTAATCTAATTTCATTTAATAAAGAAGTATCTATTAAAATAGGAGTAAATATTAAAAATAATAAGAATAATAAACCTAATGTAATATAAAGTGAATAAGTAGTTATTACTCCAGTATCTAATTTAGCAATATTAATACCAGTATTAGTTAATGTAGAAGATAATCCATATGGACCTACTAATTCAATTATTCCTTTATCTATAAATTTAGAAGTATTATATCCAAATCTTAAACCTTTTGTAACTATAAAATGATTATAAATTATATCAAAAAAATATTTACCATTTAAAAATGTATATATTTTTCGTCCTAATGAACTTTCAGTTAAATTTATTATAAAATGAGGATTTTTATGATATAATAAAATAGCTAAACTAGCACCTAATAAAGATAAAATAAGAGGTAATAATTTTATTAATAAAGGTAAACTGAATTCTGCTTCAATTAAAGCTATATTTTTAGGATGAATAAATAATGAATTACCAAAAAAATCAGAACCCATTCCTACAAATAAATCAGAAAAAATATATCCAAAAAATATACTAAATAAAGCTAATATTAATAAAGGTATAATAACTAATAAATTAGCTTCATGAGAATTTAAATAAACTATTTTAGAACCATTAGGATAAGTTAAAAATACTAAACTTATTAATCTAAATGAATAAAAAGCAGTTATACCTGCAGTTATACTCCCTAAAATATAAGCATATATTCCACTAAAATTATATTGTCCATAGGCTAATTCTATAATTAAATCTTTACTATAAAATCCAGTTAACCAAGGAGTAGCTAATAATGATAAAGTACCTATTAACATAATTGTATAAATAAATGGTAAAAACTTTAATAAACCACCCATTCGTCTAATATCTTGTTGATCTGCAAAACTATGTATTACTGCACCTGCACCTAAAAATAATAATGCTTTAAAAAAAGCATGATTTATTACATGCATTAATGCTACATTATATTGACTAAGCCCTACTGCCATTACCATATAACCTAATTGTGATATAGTACTAAAAGCTATAATTCTTTTTAAATCATTTTGTATTAAACCACAAGTAGCAGCAAAAAAAGCTGTAGTAGATCCTACTAAAGTAATTATTAATAATGCTGTAGAACTAAATTCTAATAAAGGTGAAGATCTTAATAATAAATATAATCCTGCAGTAACTAGAGTAGCCGCATGAATTAAAGCTGATACTGGAGTAGGACCCTCCATCGATCCAGGTAACCAACTATGAAGAGGAATTTGAGCTGATTTAGCCATGGCACCAGATAGTAATAATAATGCTATTATAGTAATAGCTGTTTCATTCATAAAAGGTACTATATTAAAAATTGTAGCATAATCTAAAGATCCAAATAATGCAAATAAAGCAAAAAAACCAATACTTAATCCCATATCACCTACTCTATTCATAATTAAAGCTAAAATAGCAGCTTTATTAGCTTGTATACGTGTATACCAAAAATTAATTAATAAATATGAAACTATTCCTATCAAACCTTAAAAATAAATAAATTATTAAATTATAATAGCTTTTATTTATTTTCCTGTACTTTGAACACCAATAAGGATTTATAACAAGCCTTGGCAATATTAACTATTAATTAATATTGAAGATTCTGACTATGCATTAAGCACCATTTCAGGCACCCATTATTGAACTAGTCGATCGCGATTTGAAATGAAACCGACGATCTCTAAATAAGCTAATTTGTTTGATCGTTTTCAATAATGTCGCAAAAAAAAGTAAAAGGTAAACATAGGTCCTTTTTTCTTTATTCTTCATTCCAATTGTCTAAAGAATTATCATTTTTTCACTATGATGTAATATTTAATTTATAATATAGAGAAGGTAACATAAAAGGTTTAATTATATCTATAAATATATTCATTGAAGTAGTAGAAATATATAAGGTATAACCTTTATTAATACCACCTGAAATAACTGAAGTTTTAATATTATATTTTTTATATAAAACTTCACTAATAAAAATAATTTCATTATATGTAAAACAATTAGTAGATATTTTAGCTCCTTTACCTATTTTAGAACCATCATCCATAAACCAAATAGCTAAAGCTAAAGGTGTAAGATATTCTTCAATCTTTAAAGGAATTATTTTTATTTTAGTTTGAATATCATTTATAGTTTTAAATGTATAAAACATATCATGTATTCAATTAAAACTACTGAAAGTATAACTGTTTATTCGATAATGATAAAATATTTCTCCTTTTTTAATTCTCTTATGAAGTTTAGGTTTTTGAGTATTACAATATCCTCTAGTAGATAAATAAGAATGAAACCACATTAAATATTCTACATTTTTATTTGATTGTTCAAATATTATTCTAGTACCTAATCCTTTTTTTCTTCTTTCTAAATGAGTATCACCTAAAGTTGAACCTATTATTATTGATAATATATCAATATTATGAGGACCTATTCTTTGGGTAGAAGTAATTTTATTTAAATTTAAACCTTTTAAACAAATAACACTATAATTAATATTTTCAATATTACACCATTTAAGGCATTCAAATATACCTTCCCAACCTACAAACATAACAAAAAAATTAGCTCCTGAAACTAACAATAACATAAAAAAAGTAAATAAAGATAAATATGAGAAAAATCTTTGATTGTGCATGGCCATCAAATTTATCATGCAATTAAATGTCAGTAATATTTCTACTTGTATTCATACCAGCTTTTATTTTTTGAATTAATGTTAATCCTTCAAATGTAAGATGAGAACCCTCAATCATTAAATTAGCAATTTTACACCAATCAAGATAATCAAATAATTTTACACCTAGCAGAGGATTTTGATTAAAAAGGGGAATTATTATATCAGTTATATCTGAAAGTTTAAATATTGTTAAAACAATGGCAGATTTTTCATTATATTTATATATTTTACCTGAACCTAGATATTTACTTAAAACTTCCATTAATCTTATATCTCTTTGGTGTTGACTTATTCTAAATCTTAATTGTACTTTATATCCAATTTTATTTGTTGATTGTTGATGTTGAGTAACTCTTACATCAAAATTTCCTTCACCAGTTACAAATCCTGAAATCCAATTAGGATCGGGAATGTTTTCAGTATTAATAATTTGTCTTTCAACTGGAATAAAATCATTAAACTCAGATTTTAATAAATCAGATAAACCTAAATTCATTGATGCTTTAATATTAATTATTTGATTTAAACCTTTAGTTGATAAATGAGCTTTATTATTCATTAACTTTACTACTTCTTTAAACAACATAAAATCTGCTGCTTTTTGAGTTAATAGAGGGTATTTATCTAAATGAATAATTAATTTTATTAAATCTTTATTAGAATCAATAGAATAATTTACTTTATTTAAAGTTGGATTTATATATATTGAACCTATTCCATTAAAAAACTGTTGTAATTGTAATAATAAAGATAGATCCCGTTTATGAAGACCCATTTGAAATTTTGATTGAACTCGCCAACCTAATCTTCGACTGTTATTTTTATCTATAATAATACTAAATGAACCTTCAGCATCAATAATACCAGTCCAAAACCAAGGATTAACTTGAGAAGGACAGTTAAAGTTAAATGTAGAATAATGTTTGACATTTAATTGTTTAGAAGGGATTTTGATTTGATAGTTTCTTTCGAAACCCATTAGAGTATATCTTAAATGCATAAAGTTATATTTTTTTTATGCACCAACTACCGTTTACTCGTTGCTCTTTTACAGAATATTTAAATTTTGATTTAGATCCGCGATAACCCATTTTATTTTCATCTATCTTCTGGCTTATTACCGTACATGAATCATTACTTCATCCACTTATAACTTTTCAATTATAGTTTGGTACCAGAAGTTTTAGGGCGTCCCCGGAATTTGATAGTTTAAACCCAATTAATGTTTTCCCAGAACATTTAGCAGGATCTTCAGACATATAATCTGTAGAAAATATATGAATTAAAAATGAAATATAAATAACAGGAATAAACATTGAAACAGTTAATTGATCAAATAAAAATTCCCATGATATAAACATTAATTCTGAATCAACCCAATTTAATAATTTAATTGAAACAGGAGATCCACAAATACCTACTTCATAAAAAGCTATAGAAGCTAAAATTGCAGATAAAAATAAACATCCACAAGTTATAATATGAGCTCCAGTTACTCCTATTTTTCGTCCCATAAATCCTGAAATTATAGAACCTAATAAAGGTAAAATTAAAATTGATAAATACATTATAAATATATTTTTATGTTCTTAATGAAATATTTCCTCTTAATCTATAAAAAGCTACTAAAATACTTAAACCTATTACTGATTCTGCTCCAGCTATAGATATTATATATATACTAAATGTTTGTCCAATATTATCATCAAATCCAAAAGAACTTATTAATAATAATAAAGTTACAGCAAGTAACATAATTTCTATAGCTATAATCATTAATATTATATTTTTTCTATTTAAAATAAAACCTAAAATACCTATTAAAAATAAGAGTAATGATAGATTCATAATATATTTTATTTTTCTTTTTCTTTTTCTTTGTAGTACAATTAATAATTAAGTTTAAATAAATTAAATATTTAATTTAAAATTTAGTCTATGGTTTTGGATTTTTGTATAAATATATAATGAATAAAATATATTAATTAAGATCCTCCCCAATAATAAACAGCTATAAATAAAAATAACCAAACTACATCAACAAAATGCCAATATAATATACCTGCTTCATGTCCTTGATGATGTGTATCTGTTAAATGATAATTTATTATTCTAAATAATCCTACTGAAATAAATATTGTTCCTATAATTACATGAATTCCATGTAAACCTGTAGAAGCAAAGAAAGCTGAACCATATACACTATCTGACATAGTAAAAGCAGCTTCACAATATTCATAATATTGTAAACCAGTAAATAGTATAGCAAAAATAATAGTTAATAAGGTTCCTATTATAGCTCCTTGTCTATTACCACTTATTAATGCATGATGACCATAAGTAACAAATGCACCTGAAGATAATAATAAGAAAGTATTAAGTAAAGGAATAGCAAAAGCATCTAAAGGTGTTATACCCATAGGAGGCCAAGTACCTCCAATTTCTATTGCTGGAGATAAACTAGAATGAAAGAAAGCCCAAAAAATAGATAAAAAAGCAAATACTTCACTAATAACAAATAGAACAAATCCTAATATTAAACCATTTTTAACTTCTTTAGTATGATAACCTAATAATGTTCCTTCTGATATTACATCTCTAAACCAAAGAATCATTCCATAAACTGTAATTATAAATCCTAAATTTAATAATAAACCTCCATGAGAAAATCCATGTAAATACATTACAGCTCCAATAACCATAGAAAATATTGAAAAACTAACTAATATTGGCCAAGGAGATGGATCTACTAAATGATAAGGAAAAGCTTGAAATTGACTTTTTTTTAAATTTGTTATTTTCATATTTTTATTATTTTTTTTATATTTTAAATAAAATTTTAAATTTTATTTTTATTAATACCAAATTAAATTTAACTATTGAAATATTTAATTTAATCTTATTTTAATTTAAAGAAACATTAATAATAAAATAATTAAAATAATATTTCATAGGTTTTAAATAAACATTTTAATCGTAAAATAAATGTTATAAATTTGATTGCATAAAATAATGAATATTAACATTCATTCACTTTTATAGTTATATAAGATCTAAGATCAACATTTATTTTAATAAATTAATAATTTATTATTTTTAATATAATCTTGTTAAATTTAAAATTAGAAAAGGGGGATAATATAAATGAAAATATTAAAATTTATTATTATAATTGGCTATCAATCCATGTTAAATAATCTTGGATAGATACAGCTTCTACAACTATAGGCATAAATCCATGCCAAACTCCACAAATTTCAGAACATTGACCATAAAATGTACCTGTTCGTTCAGCTAAAACAGATACTTGATTTAATCTACCTGGTACACCATCTAATTTTATACCTAATGAAGGTACAGCAAATGAATGAAGTACATCTGATCCTGTAACAATTAATCTTATATGGCAATCTACAGGAATAATCATTCGATTATCAACATCTAATAATCTAAATTGACCTAATTCTAAATCTGATTCAGGTATCATATAAGAATCAAAATCAATAGATTCACCATTTTCAGTCACAAAATCTGAATATTCATATGACCAATACCATTGATGACCAACAATTTTAATTGTTATTGTAGGTGATATTACTTCATCTAATAAATAAAGTAATCTAAAACTAGGAAAAGCAATAGCTATTAAAATTAAAGCAGGTGAAATAGTCCAAATAATTTCAATTAAAGTACCATGATTTAAATATTTATAAACCATTTTATTATTTTTATAATTAAAATAATAAACAGTTGAACCTAATACCCAAAAAACTCCAAAACAAATTACTATTAAATAAAAACCTATTGTATTATGTAATGTTACAAGTCCAGTAAAACCTGGAGCAGCAGTATCTTGAAATCCTAATTGCCAAGGTTCAGGTGCATCATTAAATATAATATTTAAAATTGACATATTTTGTAACATTTTTAAATTTAAAATTTTTATTTTTTATACTTTATTTATATTAAAAATTAATAATTTTTAATTTTAAATATAAATTTATTGTTAATATTAATTTAAAATATTTCTTTTTTATTAAAATTTTCTAAATTTAATATTAAATATTATAATAATTTATATTATAATATAAAAAGTACTATAAAATTAATCTTATTCAAATCTTTTATTAAAAATTTATTAAATAAATTTTTTTAATAAAATCTAAAGAGTAAAGGAATCGAACCTTTTCAATATACATTTTATAAATTATATTGTTCCTTAAATATTAAAATAACTCTTTTTAATATATAAATTATATAAACTTTTTTTTATTCTTTTTCTTCTTTTAAATTAATGTTTAAAATCTTTTTTATTATAATATTTTTTTTAATAAAGTAAATATTATTAAAGGTTACTTTCCTTATTAATATGTTAATGATAGTAATTTAAAATATATTGATAATATTCTTGAATACTTAAATTATTATAATAATATAAATAATCCTATAACATATTAATAATTATTACAAATTAGTAATTTTATTTAAATAATTATTAGTATTTTAAAAAATAAACTTTAAAATATTTAGAATATGATTTATTATGTTTACATCAAGTTATAAGTAAAGTTAGTTTAGATATTTATAATTTAGAAAATATTAATATTATTAATTAATTATCAATTATTTCATTAACATTTAAGATATTTAAACTAATTATTTAACTAATTTAAATATACCTATTATTAAAAGTATATATTAATTTAAATAATCATCAGTAACCATTTTATAAGTAAATCTATATAAATATAAATATTTATAACTTGTTCAATAACCAAAATTACTTTATAAATAATATCTTTTTAAAGTAGATTTATATTTATTATATAAAACTTCAACTAAATTAATATTAGATGTACTAAGATCTCCTAATATTAAACTATCTAATGGTTGTCTAAACAAGATTCAAACCAATTTATTTAAATCAATGTTTGGATTTTGTTCTTTAAATAAATTTATTCTTATTATATTCTTACTGTCAGTTAAATATTCAAAACATCTATTTAAATATAAAAATCTATTTTCATTATAATTAGTAGCTACAACACCCTTTTTTAAAGGGTAAAATCCTTGATCAATCATACATAATGTATCTAAATTATCTAAATTATTAACTCTAACAAATCTTAATGATTTATTAATAGATTTAAAATCATAATCATTTTTATCATAACATCTACTCCATGCACCCTCACCTTTATAACCATTATTAAAATCAGGAAATATTATAGATATATAATGTTTATAATTATATATTACAGTATTAGTTAACGAATCTATTACTTTAGTAAAACCATATTTAGTATAATATAAATCTCTCATATCATTAGAGATAAATATATTCATAATACCCCTTACTAATCTATTTAAACTAGTATAATAATATTTTCTTATAAAAGATTTTTTATTATAAATAATTGAATTTTGTAAGTTAGAATTATTTTGTTTATTAACTTGTGATTCATTTATTATATTTTCATTATTAGGCATTATACTTTGATCTTGAACCAATGCATTTACATTATCATCTTTACTTAAATGTAATATTTTATTTTCAACCTTTTTAGATAAACGAGAAAGAGTTTCTTTTCTAACATCCTCTATTATATATAGAATTTAATATTTTATTTTAAAAATAATAGGTTATGAGGGGGGGTATAGACTATGTTATGATGATTTATTAATTTAATGTTAATAAAAAATAAAGTATTAATTCATCAAAGACATAGTTTTTATAGTCTATACGTTATAAGGTATATTGCAGAAGTTATACAGTAATATTACATATTAAATGTAGCTGTGTTTTTGATATTTCATTATATAATATAATATTTATATTATAATAAAATATAGTTTATAATATAAATTTTAAAATTTAGTACACGTTCTTATGAAGATGAATAATTAAATATTATTTATTTTTAATATAATATTAAGAGATGTTATATTTTTATTCAATATTATCTCTTCTAAACAAAACAAAAACAAAACAAAAAATAATTAATAAAAAATACAAATACAAATGATTAATGAATTAAAAATAAAAAAAGAAAGATATTTAAATAAAATTTCTAAATTTTTTAGGTTAAACTTAATTGCTTTAAATATTAATAATTTTTATAAACTTAATATTTACTTCTTAATTTTCTTATTTATTTGCATTATTGCTTCAATAATAATTAGAACTCATATTATAAATAAAGAAATGTTAGATATAACTAATAATAATATAGTATTAATAATATTTAATTTATTATTATTTTTTACTTCTTTATATTCTTTCAAATTAATATTTGATATTATTAATAAATTAATGCAAGGATATAAAGTAATATCAGAATTTATAAGATTATATAAAGAAAATGTGATCAATATAAAATCAATAATAACTTATTATTATATTCAAAATATATTCTTTATATTATTATCTAGTTGAATATTATATTTAATATTTAGTAAAATAGATATATTCTATACTAATATTTATTTGTACATATTATCATTAGGTATTGTTTTATCTATAAAATTGTTATATTATTTTCCAAATTTATTTAAACATAATAATATTGATATTAATTTTGATGGTAAAAATTATCCTATTTGATTATATTTATTATTAATATTCTTTATAATATTATATATTATTTTATTACCTTTTATTATAATTAATGTTATTAATATTAATAAAATAATAGAATGGTTTAGTTCATTAGATAATGATTACATAAATAAATGTATAAAATCTATTAATCCTAATTTTATGAATACTAATACTGATAATGATAATCCTAATAATGGTTTAGTTAAAATTGTTAGAAATACTATTATAGGTAATAGTGTTAATATAGAAGATAATGTTATTAGAACACCTGATAATATTAATAATAATTATGAAATTGGTACACTTAATTTACATACTCAAACTCAACCATCTACTTCTCATAATCATAATCAAACTGATATAGATCAATTGCAACAAGCTTTAAATTCACAATTACCTCAGAATAATAATTTCACTTCTTCTCCCAAGCCCAACTCTTCATATCCCCAAATTAATTCTACTGATATCATAAAAGGTGGATTAACTGATTATATGAATAATAAAGATAGACCTTCTAATGATATATTTAGAGATTTATTTCATTTACCTAATAATATAAGAGATGTTGATAGTTCAACTATTATTAATAATACGATTAATATTGAAAATCTTAATATAGTAGAAAATACTAATAAAACAAATGAATTAGAAAATATGATCTCATTAGGTTATTTAGGTTTAGGAAAACAAAATTTACCTTATATATTAGAATTAAATCCATTATTAGATAGAATATTAAATATTACTGTATTAGATAATATTGAGTTATCATCTATAATTGAAAATAATCATAATAGTTCATCATTATCTGTACCTTTACTTGGAAATGATTCAAATTTAAGTAGAATTAATTTATCAACTAAAAATAATTTTAATATAAATATTAAAAATATATTTGTTACTAGCATAAGAAAAGTTAAATCATTTGTAAGTTTAAATAATTATAATGTGGATTTATCTTTATCAAAGCCATATAAATTAGGTATTGAATATTATGATGTATTATTAAATAATATTGATAATATTGTAAACTATATTAATAATGATCCTAGAATTAACCTTAAAACTAAAGATTATTTAATAAATTTATTTGATCAATTGAAGATTAGAGTTAAATCTAATAGAGATATTCAAAATTTATTTGAAAATATATTACTTAATAAAAATAATGTTTATAATCATCATTATGTTAGATTACAATTAACTATTAATGAGTATAGTAAATTAAAAGAATTAAGTAATGATATTTATTTTAGTCAAAGATGTAGAGGTAAATTCTTAAATGATTTATTAATAAATTTACAATCATATTCACCTCATTTAAATTTAAATGTTTATAGTTTATTTGAGTTTTATATGATAAACGATTTAGATTTTATCATTTATAAAAATAAAAAGATAGATGAATTAATTAATCCTGAATTTAATAATTATTTTATTATGTTAAATCATAAATTTCATGATTTAGTAATTAAGTATATTCAACATGGTATAACTGAGGATGAAATATTTGGTTTATTTCAAATATTTAATAATAATTTTAAAACTTTTATACAATCTTATGATTCTTATTTTTTTTATATTAAGAATTATTTAATAGTAATATTTTATAAGGAGTAGAGTAATCGAAACTCTGTTCATAAAGTGTAAATTTATAGCTAAACCACTCAGCTAACTCCTTAAATATTAATAAATATTAAATGTTTATTATTTTATTAATATTTATTATTATAGGGGGTTCAAATCAATATTTTTTATTTTCCAGCAGCACTTTCCAGTACAGCTACCTTGCTATGACTTTTGAGATGTTATTTAAATGAATTAACTAAAATTTAATTAAATAAATTAAAGTGTTTTAATTAAGTAAGATTTTTAATTATAATTAAAACTATTATTTATTCTTAAATAATATTTAATGTTTATCGTAGTTTCCTTCAATTTAAATTTCTTCCCAGTGACAGACAGTTAGTTCATCACGAATGCTTTATTCACCGTTGCGGTAATGATCAACGATTACTCGAAATTCCTTCTTCATGTCACCGAATTGCAGATGACAATCCGTCTAAAAATTAATAATTTAACTTTTTTTAATGATTAGCTCTTCTTTTTTTCCATTTATAAATTATAATATAAAATATAAATTTTGTTGGAATAGTTTTGCATCACTTTGTAAAAGTTTTTGTGGCACGTCTATAGCCCAGTTCATAAGGGCCATAAAGACTTGTCTTAGCCCCAAATAATATTATATAAATATTATTAATTATTAAGTATAAATTAATAATAGGGATTTCGTCCGTTAGCGGAATTAACCTAACTTCTCACAGCACGGACTGACGACAGCCATGCAACACCTGTAATTAAATAAAATATTTAATTTTATTTCTTCTATCTCTGTTTATATTAAATATAAAATTATATATAAACTTATTATAATAATAATGAGAATTGAAGTTATATGCAAGAACTGGTAAGGTTTTACGCGGATTATCGTATTAAATAACATGCTTCACTTCGTTTGCTTCGAGACCGACTAATTTTTTTGGTTTCAACTTTGCAGTTATACTCGCAAGGCGGAATGGTTAACGTGTTAACATTGTTATTAAATTGTTTTAAAATTAATAACTACCATTCATCGTTGACAGTGAGGAGTATCTGGGTATCTAATCCTATTTCCTATTCTCACCTTCGTTTCTCAGCGTCAATCATTAATAGATAAAAGCTTTCGCCATTAGTATTCCCCTTAGTATTTAAGGATATCGCCCCTACTCTAAGTATTATTTAATATATCTTCTATTTGATTCTAGTTTTAATTATAATATTATTAAATTTAAAACAGCCTACAAACCCTTTACGCCTGATTAAGATGATTAACGTTTGCGTCTCTGGTCTTACCGAGTCTTCTGGCACCAGTTTTGGACAACACTAATAGTAAGGTAATGTCATAATCTTCCCTTACATTATCATATTTGACACAAATATGATTTCAGTTAGCTAGTTCACTCTTTCGAGCATTGACTAATATTCTTGACTGCTGGTAGTATGTACTACTAGGGAGATTTCATTCCCAATGTGGCCATTTATTCTGTCAAATTTGGCTTTTGATCGTTGGCTAGGTAAGCTTTTACTTTACCTACTACCTAAACAAAATAAATAGAATCTTATAGTAGAAATTTTCCTTTATTATTAATTAATAATTAATAAATATATCCTATTTATGAATACTATAAGGTATCTTATTTATTATACTCACCTTTACACCTTTTATAATTTTTATTTATTATTATTTATTATTATAAAATGATTTGCATGTCTTAAAACTACTGAAAAACGTTCAATCAGAACCAAAATTAAATTCTTTCTATTAATTAAATAAACTTTATTATATAAATTTTATTATTTATTATATAAGTTTATTATATTTTATTTGTTTAATACAATATTTATTATCTCTTTTATATTTATATATTTTTTTTTACCTAATTTTATAAATTATATTAATATAAAATACTGAGTTAATTAGATTCGAACTAATATTAAATCCATTACCAAAAAATGGTGTTTTGCCAATTAAACTATAACTCATAATATATTTAATTATTTTTATTGCCAAAAACTGGAATTGAACCAATATTTAAGTCTTACAAGGAATTTGTTTTACCAATTAAACTATTTTGGCTTAATTTTATTTAATTAGGATTTTATTTAATTAAACAAAATTAATATATATTAAAATATAATATATTAACACTATCTTTGAAACATGAGTACGAACAAAGAGACTTGAACTCTTAAGGAATTTACTCCACTCCTGCTTAAGAAGAGTTTGTTTACCAATTTCAACATGTTCGTTTATTACTATTATATAATAAATATCTCTTTTAATAAATAATAATCATTTTTATAATAATTAATAATCATATAATTTATAATAAAAAGGTATCAAGAGGAATTGAACCTCTGAAAAAAGTATTAACAGTACTCCGCATTAACCACTCTGCTATGATACCTTAAATAAAATAATTAAAATTTAATATGGTAGGCGCGACTCGAACACGCTAATGTCTCCCACCCAAAGGGAGTGACGAACCAGTTTGTCATCTACCATTAAAATATATTCTAATATAATTTAATTATAGGAAATTATAATTTAATGAATTAATTAAGTAAGCTTTTAAATCCTATAATAGACAAAATAATTAAAATAATAAGAGTAATTAAACCTATAGCTAAATCAATTATTATAAATAATATAGTAGTTTGTTTATATTTTTTATTATCCATTTTAATATTTTATTAGTTTTTAATATAAGATATTTTTCTTCTATATTAAATTCTAAAAAAAAAATAAATTATTAATAAATATATACAAACATTTATAAAACAAATAAGTGATATTAAAGATAAAGTAATAACACTAAAAACATATTGAACTACAGGTTCTACACCTTCAGGTAATATTTATCCTAAATAATTCATAATTAAAATAAATAAAGAATTTTGACTATATTTTATAAATGATTATTATTGAAAGTATATTTATTTAAAACATATTTAAACCATTTATACTTTTATTATATTTTTTTTTCTAAATTATTATAAATTAAAATAATTTATTTTAATTATATTTTTATAACATTGAATAATACAATATTGGAATTATTAAAGGGGGTTTAAATGTGTTAATTTTATTTAATTTATTTACTATTAACTCCTAAATCAAATAAAGTATTTTCAATTATTCCAATTAAAGGTACAAGTATTAAAAACCAAAAGAAATAAAATGCAGTTGCAAATTGACCAATTTCTAAATAAGGTGAATTTGGATGTTGAGATCCGATCCACATTAAAATAATAAAATCTACTACAAAAAACCAAAAAGCTAATCTCATAGCTGGTCTAAATTGATTTCCTCTTATTCTAGATACATCTACTAAAGGTAAAATTAATAAAATTAATAAAGAACCAAACATAGCTATTACTCCTAATAATTTATTAGGAATTGATCTTAAAATAGCATAAAAAGGTAAAAGATCAGTTACATAAAATTATATTATTTTAATATATCATAGTTTATTTTATAAAGCATATTTTTATGCATAAACTTAGATATACTTAACTTGGGGAAGTTATTATATGATATTAATTAATACATTTATGTGATACCCTTTATTTTTAAATAACGGCTGGACTATATCTTTATCCTTACTTTTTTATTGCCTAATATAAAATAAGGAGATTCACGTGTAGTCTCTGAGGATCCTACTTAAATTTAAATTAATCATTTATATTTTTATTTTAAACTATATTAATAGGTTGCTTTATATTAATAAAATCTTATATTATTAATCTTTTTCTATATTTACAATACATACTATCATTCTACACAATTTTAAATAATCACAATCACTAAGTCTATAATTATCATAAAGAAATATAAATTAATAATAACAGACAATTTATAATTATTATCTCCTCTATTAATTTAATAGTTGTAAATATTAATTAACTTTAATAAATTTTACTTATACTTGATTATAATACTATTAAATTATTTTGTCTATAGTTATAGAAGTAATGACTATAAACTAACAGAGTAAAATAAAATTGATTTTTATTATATTGTTGAAATATAAATATGAGTACAAAGGAAATAACAAAGATTAAATTGTATTATATTTCAACAATATAATAATCAACAAAAAATAAATGGCAGAAATTTCTATTATTACCTTCAAACGACATTTAACTAAAATGTTAATTATTAGAGTCCCAACGCAAATTGAGCATTGGGGCATCTATATTAAGTATAATGATAAAGATCATTCTCAGTTTATTTACCATGCAGATAAACAGAGTATTACAGATTATAATACAAAATTTTTGTATAAAGAATGGAGCAAAGACGGTGACCTGTTGAAAAAAGATAGAGCTAATAAAGTGGATGCTAGAGAATTGGTGGGATACTCCTCATATAAATTAACTCATGAAGAAATGATTAATATTTGTACTGAAGTTAGTAAAAATAGAGTGTTTAACACTATAATAAATAACTGTCAAGAATGGGTTAAAACGGTGTTATCTGAACTAATTGATAAAGGTTATTTATCTAAATCATCTTTAGATGATTTTATATCTGAGAATAAAATTACACCTCTTCGTGGATGGTAAATGATAAATTAATGGATTGATAATATTATTAGTAAAATTTTTAAAAAGAAACTTAAGTAATTGTTTAATATTATATTTTTAAGTCTAACTATTTTTAATAATAATATATTATATTGTTAATTTATATGAATTGATAATTTTATTTTAAAAATTATATAAGAGGTTAAATTTTATTAATGTGTTAAAATATATATTGATATTGTAATTTAAGATAGAATAATGACAGTTAGACTTAAAATTTAAGTCATAATTAATTTAAATTTGTTGGTTTCCTGCTGATTGTCCATTGTAATATACATTGAAATTTTCACTTCTATTATAATAGATAGTATTCAAGTCTTTAGGATATTCCAGCATATAGTGAAGTTTATTATTCATAAGATTACTCTTATGCATGGCATCTTTTAACATACCATTCAGGTACAATTGATACAGGTGTACTCATTGGGTTAGCTGGAATATAATTATCACTATGACCTAATAAATTAGGATAATAAAATACTATTATAGATAACATTAAAAAAAATAAGAAAATAGTTACAAGATCTTTAAAAATAAAATAAGGATGAAATGCATATCTATCTCCATTAGCTGAAATCCCATTAGGATTATTTGATCCATGAACATGAAGAGCAATTAAATGTGCTAATGCTAAAGCAGCTAATAAAAAAGGTAATAAATAATGTAATGAAAAAAATCTATTTAATGTAGCATTTGATACTGAAAATCCTCCCCAAATTAATTCTACTATATCATGTCCAAATATTGGAATTGCAGATAATAAATTAGTAATTACTGTAGCCAAACTTAAATTTCACAATCTGTTTAGTATAATTAAATACGCCATCTATATAGTATAATATAGTGTTTTCAAATTGTGAACCATGTACTTTAAATAGTATGAACTTTATAAACAATATAATTTTAATTTATAGCATAACTATCATTTAATTAAAGCCTTGTGAAAATATTTTTCTCTACAGAGACAGAGTTAATATCTTTAAGTTCCGAATGTACATTAAGCAATAAATTTATTAAATAAGCTTATCACCCACCAAGGAACCATTCTGTAGCGATCTCATAAAATATTTTAATTATTTTATAATTCCGACGGTCTTAATCTAAAACATTTGATCTTTGACCAGTATTCTTCGATGTCGCCTATTTATATTCTAAATATATATAACTCCTTTTATAATGAGCAGTAATATCTAAATAGTTTCGATTAGTATTATCAAATGAGATATACTAAATCTATATCTTAAGTAAACTTAAAATAAATAAAAGACTATATAAATTATAAAGTTTAAATAACTAATATGAATAAATATTGTTATTCTATTATTTTATATTTCATTTCAGGTATAATATACGGTGATACAATAGTTCTAAGTAATGGCATGGAATCTTTCCAAATGTAAATTACATATTGATTAGGAGCTCCAGCACTTTGAACTGAAGATTTTAAATTAAAATTATCATAAAGTACTTGAGAAAGTAAATGACAATCTTGAAAAGTAAATGAGTTAGTTGACAATTTTAAACCTTTGGAAGATTTAGAACCATCATCCATAATTCAAATAGCTAGAGCTAAAGGCGTTAAGTAATTAGCTATATTTTTAGGAACTAATTTTATGCCATTTGAATACCATAAATCATGGATCCAATTAAAACTAGTATAAGTCCATGTATGAAATCTTACTATTTTTTTTATTATACCTCCTTTACCTAATCTAGTAGTAATTTTAGGTACAGTAATATTACAGTATCCTCTACTAGCTAATAAATTATGTAACCATAAAATATAGGAAATATGTTTACCTTCTTGAAATAAACTAATTCTTGTACCTCCTGATAATCTTCTTTTTTCCGCATAAGCATCACCTAGTAAAGAACCAAATATTATAGATAATACATCTTCATTATGAGGTCCAATTCTATTTATACCTTTAATTCTATCATTAATTGAAGCTATACCACTATTAATAGTATCTTCTATTTTAGTTGCTATATTTATATAAAAAATAGATATATTTATAGCTAAAATAATAATAATATGAATATAATTTGAAATAATATAATACATTTTAATTATATTAAACTTATATAATAAACATGTGGGGCTAATAAAATAACCCCATAAACTCATTTGACCATATGGAAGAACATACAACTCTCCTTTACTATCTGTATATTAAAGTTTTCATTTCCCAGATATAAAGTTGTACCTAATCAATGAATTCGTCCTCCCTTTAACGGTTTAGAATTCACATCAAATTAGACCTTGATAAGTTTAAACTTAGAGAGTCCGACTGTACATTAAGCATCATTTCAGATACCCACTAGTGACCCAGTCTGTAGCGATTGTACAAGCAACCGACGGTCTTCGCTAGGAAATCACGTTAACCGTTTTCACCAGTGTAGCCATAAAGTTTTTAAACTTTACATTATCCCTGTCAGGATAATCTACTAATAGAAAAAACTAATTTTATTTGTATATTGCGTAGTTAATTAGTAGGACTATGGTATAAAGATTATATATTCTTAAAACTTATTATCCATCCATAAATCATAAAATATGAATATAAAATAAAACACATCAGCTTTTAATTTAAAATTTTAAATATAATATAACTGAATAGTTACACACTATCTATAATTTTGTATGTACTTTTAACGATTCCTTTTGCCTTTAATGCTCGTCTAATTGTTTTTTCGCCACATTTTAATTGTTTAGCTGCAGAAACTATATCCTTAAAGTTACCTACTAATGAACCATCACTAAGTCGTGTAACTATAATAGCACCTCCTCTTGTTTTACATTTTTCTATGAATTCTTGAGATACCGTGGGTAGATTTAAAGCAGCTTCACGTATAAGTTCACGTGTCTTTTCAGATAAAGATTTACCTTTATTTAAATTACCTATTTTTTTTTGACGTAAATCACTATAATTATTACGCATTTTTAGAATAGTCTCTGGAGTATGTTTATAACCAAAAGAATTACCAGCTAATGGTAAAATATTATAATTTGGATTTATTAAATCAATAAAGTATTGTTCAAGACTTAATAAAATAAGATTTGTTTTATCTATTATTTTTTCTGGAAAAAGATAAATTACAACAAAAGCAAAGTTTTCTCTTCCTAATAATTTAACTGCATTAGTTATACGTGAATTTCCTTTAAGATAGTACAAATGTATCATTAAACGTGTGTATAATCTATTACTTGTAGCACTACCTACATAAGAACTTCCATCTACTAGATTAACTATTAGATAAATGCCTGCTAGATCTTTAAGACAATCTTTAGCTTGATTTCGTGATTTAGCTAACTGTAAATTTTCAAAAACTGCTATTGGCTTAATATTAAACTTTTTTAAATAAATATTAGCAAGATTAGGTGAAGAAATAGTAGGTAAAGAAACACAAACATACAAATCGTGTGGTAGAATATATAACTCGCACCATTTTAGGCTAATATCATAACCTAGGAATGCTGTAGCCATCATAAGTATTAAAATTATTACTCCAATAGACCATACTAAAGTTCTAGGTGATTTATATGAACCATAATATAAACCTCTTCCTACATGAATATATACAAATATAAAGAAAAAAGAAGCTACATTAGCGTGTGTATATCTTAAAATCCATCCATTATTTACGTCTCTCATTATATGTTCTACTGAATTAAATGCTAAATCAACATTTGGTTGATAATGCATAGCTAAAAATGCTCCAGTAAGGATTTGTAGAATTAAACATACACCTAATAGAGAACCAAAATTCCATAAATAAGATATATTAGCAGGTTCAGGTGAATCTATTACATAAGAATTAACTAATCTTAATAAAACATGACTTTTTAATAGTCTCATTGTATATTTGATGTTTATTAATTTAATAAAATTATATTTGATTTATTTTACTTAGAACAATTGAATCTTAAATATTTAAAATAATGACTATTTAAATAAATTTAATATATATTTTTATAAGAATATAATTTTATTAATTAAATTAATATATTTTTATATTAATTGATAAAAATTTTATCAGTAAATTAAGTTAAATTATAAATTATTAAGAATAAATAAAAATAATGAATAATTTATTTTTATAAATTAATAAATATATAAAATAAATATAAATTATATATTTTATTATACACTGTAACTATAATTAAATTTCTACTTTTATAATTCTTATTTTAATTCATATTTATAATTATATTTAAGCCCAAGAAGATTTGAACTTCTACATATTCCTCATCAAGAAATTATTCTAACCGTTAAATTATAAGCTTTTTATTTATAAAAATAAACATATTTTTTATAAAAAATAAATGAATTAATCCTTAACATCAAGTCTTTAATAAATTAGTAATGCTAAACTAAATACTTTACAGTAATTTTCATTTGCATCCTATTTAGAAATGTTCTATTTCTTAATTAAAAATATTTATATTGTAAAATAATAAATATTCTATGATAGTATCTAGAGGTTAGATTCTTGCTTTATATGCATTCAGCATTTATCTATTATGTTTGTGGCTACCCAACTATGCATTATTTTATTTAAACATTTATAATTATAATTATAAAAGGTATTTCTAATAATATAAGTATTATTAGATTATTTTATTAACAATTGGTACACTAGAGAAACACAGCCTATTGGTCCTTTCGTACTAGAAGGTCTGCCTCTTTTTACTATTTTTCCTCCAGAAGATAGGGACCATACTGACTCACGTCGTATTAAACCCAACTCACGTAACCTTTTAATCGGCGAACAGCCGAACCCTTCCAAGCTTCTTCCCCCGGAGGATAGGATGAGTCGACATCGCATTTATCCTAACCTTTCAGTATAGGTTTAGACTATATCTTCATCCAGTATAAAGAATACAATTCATATAGCATCTGGATGTTGGCGTGTAGTCGTTGAGGGGTTTTAATTCTTACAGCTACTATGCTAATTACTAAAATTAAAACTTCCCTGCTGATTATCCAATCTTTCAAAATATTACTGCTAATTTATAAAAATATTTTAACTAGTTTTAAAAGCTCTAAGGAGATCCCAGCATATAGCCAAATTCTAAATTAATATTTCTATTAAGATTCCCCGAAAATATTTATTGGATTTATATCACTTTCAATTTATGAAGAATCTTGTTTTATTTGAAGCTCTTCATTTGTTATATTTTATTTTATATAGCATTGAGGAGTATAAATGTTCCATTAATAAAAGTTACAAATAAAATTTTCTAATTATAATTAATTGTGAATATAAATTATATTCAAGGTGCCAAACAGCCGAGACAATGTGTACTCTCGTCGGCTATCAGCCTGTTATCCCTAGCGTAACTTTTATCGATTGATCCCCGTCTATTCCATTATATAGCGAAGGGTCACTATGCCCTACTTACGTATCTGTGCGACTTCTAAGTCTTTCAGTTAAGCATGCTTACCGCCATTACACTCTACACAATTTTTCATTAATTGATTGATTTCCATTCAATTTCTAGCTATACCTTTTTTAAATTTTAATTTATATATTTGTTTTTTTTTTAATAAATTTAATCATTATTTAATTGATTTTTGTTTGAATATCATTATTTAATTTATAATAAATAATAAAGAAATTATTATTTAAAATAAATATTTAAATGGATATTTTTATATTTTTAATTTGGATGTACTTTGCTACTTTATTAAAGACGACCGCCCCAGTCAAACTGCCAATTAGTCAACTCTCCCTTTTTATATTAAGGTAAACATTAACCCAACTTTAGTTTTAAGGTATTCCACTTTTTGTCTATCGACTTCCCTAATTACTATTAACCAAAGTTGTTATAGATCAATGTGATAACTAACTACAGTAAAGCTGCATAGGGTCTTCCCGTCCACCTGGAGGTAATCCGCATCTGCACGGATAATTCAATTTCACTGAGCAAGTTGTAGAGACAGTGAGGCTATCGTTACATTATTGATACCGGACCACATTTAATGGCCAATTTATTTTGCTACCTTAGGATCCTCACAGTTAAGACCGCTATTAACCAGATTTTCAATTAGTAACAGTTTCCCATTACCTCTCTTATATTAATGGCATCGGGCAAATTTCAACCACTATACTATGATATTAATCATTGCAGTGATCTGTGTTTTTAGTAAACAGTCGGAGCCTCCGATTTTGTGTCACCGTTTTAATTTAAATATTTACGGTTCCTCTTATTGTCAAACTTATGAGGAAAATTTGCCGAGTTCCTTTACAACTTTTAGCTCTACGCCTTAGTATTCTCTACTTACGAACCTGTGTCGGTTTAGGGTACGGTAGTATTAAAAATAATACTAATTTACTATAAATATTATTATATTTATGTTTATTTTAATAAAAATTATTTATTATTTTTTATAACTTTAATTTCCTGATTCAAATAATTTTATTTTGAATTTGCAGTTATTTACTCATCACTTAAAACTTTAGTTTTAATATTTAGAGGCCGCAATAACATAAGGAGGTTTAACCTTTCCTTATAACCCTTTCGTATTCGGCGAGAAGTATTATTAACTTCTTTTTTCGTTACTCATGTCAGCATTCTCTCTTCAGTTACCTAAAAATCAATGAAACACTGTTTTATAAAAGGTTTAACTGAATGTTCTACTACCTAAATTAAGATTAAAAATATTAATTTGTTTTTAATTTTAATTAACACGATATCGGTTGATTATTTAAGACCCGTTAAATTTTTGGCGCTACAATCTAACTGCTGATGTGTTGTTACAACGTTCATTATAAGTAGCGACTACCAGGCTCACTTCACAGCTGTATACGATTTGTTACATCCTTAATTTCACTTAATAATCATTTGGGACCTTAATCTGTGTTCTCGGCTGTTTCCGTCTTGACTATTCAACTTAGCATGAATAGTCTGAATATCTATCATCAATTTATGTACTTCCGAGATTCGCTTCCATAGGTAAGATTTTCAAGATCCCCACAACCTAAACGCCTAATAAATATATTTTAATATATTTAAACTTGCTTGGAATTGCCGTGCTGTACCTTCATAAATTTTTTATAGATTTCATACTTAAATATGTTTCGTAGAAAACCAGCTAGCACTAGGTCAGATTGGCATTTCACCGCTTTCAAAGACTCTTCGGAGAATTATGCAACATTCACCCGTTCGATCCATTATAATCTGGTCTTAGAAAGATCACCTAGCTTCGGGTCTAATAATAATAACTTACCCATAATTATTTATTTTAATAAATAGTTATAATTATATTATATTTATTTATTAATTTTATAATTTAGTTGCTTTCGCTAAAGTTAATAAACTTTGCTATTATTATTAACTTGCTGACCCATTATGCAAAAGGTACGTTGTTATTCTATAAATAAGAATTTCAACTGCTTATAGAGTTACTAATTCAAGATTATTTCACCAATGTATAATACATGCTTTTCAAACTTTTCCTTTACAGTACTTTTCACTATCGCGAAATTTATTTATACTTAGCCTTAGAGGATGGTTCCCCTTTATTCCAACAAGTTTTCTCTCATTGTACTTTTAAATTAATTAATTTAATAAAATTTACAGGACTTAATATTAACCTTTTTTAGTATATTAAATAATAAATTATTCAATATATTTTGTTTTATTCAATTTATAAAATTAATTTAGGCTAATCCGATTTCACTCACCATTACTTTCGGAGTCTCGGTTGATTTCCTTTCCTTTCCTTAATAAAATGTTTTACTTCAGGAAGTAAAAATAATAAGATTTTCCTTAGGATTGCTTCAATTTTTAATGTTAATTAAATTTATAAAATGTTAATTAATTTGAAGCTTTTGGTTATTTATCCTCCTTTTTAATAAATTTGCTTTGTTATCCTTAATAACCCCTTTAAATTACTTTAAAATATATTATATTTTTGATGTTAGAACAATATTATCATCTATACTTTTATATTTTTATTGAAATTAATTCATATTTTCAATTTTATGATTATATATTAAAGAATTAATAATAATATTCTAGTAATTGTAGTGTAAATTATAAATAAAAACTTTATAAAATGTAAAATTAAATGGGAATGGATTAATATATTTTAATTTAAATATTTATTTTCTAATATATTTACTCTGAGTATAATATTTTATTAAAGAATAATTAGAAATATATTTATATATTATTATAAAAGGAGAAAAAAGTATAAAATAGACAAGTGTGTCGAAATTGGTAGCCGAGTGAATCTTAGGAATTCATGATTTTTAATCTTAAGAGTTCAAATCTCTTCACTTGTATTATAAATATATTTTAACATCTTTAGCTGAAATGGTACAGCATTTGCCTTCGAAGCAACAGTTTATTGGTTCGAATCCAATAAGATGTTTTAAATAATTTTTAATTAAATTTAATATTAATACGAATAATCAGGTTCGAACTGATAATATCTACTTGGAAGGTAGAAGTTATACCTATTTAACTATACTCGTTTATATTTTAAATATAAAATTATTAATTTCTTTTAATGTTAATAATTATTATTGTTTTATTATTTATATCCGAGCTCTTCCAGATTCGAACTGGGACCACCCTAATTGACAATTAGGTACTCTACCGATTAAGCTAAGGGCTCTATTTAAATTATAACAAGAGCGAGGTGATTCGAACACCTACTAATGATTTTGGAGATCGTTGTACTAACCAATTGATACTACGCTCTTTTTCTTTTTTAATTAACTTATATTTAAAGGGGTTAAATTTTAATATTAATGCAAAATTTTATTAAGATTTATTAGTTAATTTAGTAATATACATTCTTATTACTTGTTGAAATGTAAATAAAGGTAAAATATATTTAGAAAATATAAATATTAAAGTTAATAAAGTTAAAAATGCAAAAGATAATTGATTTAAAAAATAAAAAGGAATTAATTGAGGCATTATATTTTAGAATTTTAATTTTTAATTTATAGGTTCTAATTGAAATAATAAAATATTAAAATATTTTATTATTGTTATTATTTTAAGTTAATAATTTAAAATTTTAATATTAATATAGAACTATCTCTGTTTAATTTAATATATTATTAAATAAACAAATAATAATAAATATTTATTATTTATATATGAGATATTGAAAATAATTAAATTTTTATATTACTTTTATAAAATATAATCTTATAATAAGGGGTTATAAAATATATAATTATAAATATTAATAAGGTGCTATATCAAAAGCGATTAAAATACTAGGTATAAATATAATAAAAGCAACTGCTACAGGTAAAAGATTTAACCAACATAATTCTATTAATTGATCATATCTTAATCTAGGTAATGTAGCTCTAAACCAAACAAACATAAAACAAAATAAACAAGTTTTAATACCTAAAAAAATAGCTTGACTATTAAAAAAAGTATTATTAATGAATAATTCAGGCATATTATATCCACCTAAAAATAATATAGCAGTAATACAACTAAATAAAACAATCGAACTATATTCAGCTAAAAAGAAAAAAACAAAAGGTACACTAGAATGTTCAGTAAAGAAACCTGCTACTAATTCAGATTCCAAATATATTATTATTAATTTAAAGTAAATTTTATTTATAATTGTTAAACTAAACTTATTTTTAGTAAAATTATTTTAATTGATTTTACGAATATAATATTTTTCTTGAAATAGTTTTCCTGATTTTATGTATTTACTAATAGTTGTTTTAAAAACTCCTAAATCATCAGCTAATTCAACTTGATTCACAAATGTTTTAATTAGTATATTATCTATATTGTATAAACCTAAAGGTGTTTTACTTAGAGAAATTGATATTTTTTTTTTCTTTGTTTTACTACTATGTGTTTTATTACACATAGGGTTTAATTCACCTGGTTTACTTATAGCTTTTATAGCTTCTAATGTATGGGTTTTACCACACATAGGGTGATTTGTTTTATCAGTTAATCTTTTTTTCATTTTTTCTATGGCCTCAGCTGTATGCTTGTAACCTAACATAGATTTAGCATCTTTTTTAAAATTGTACAAATCTTCAAAAGGAAAACTATTTATTATTTCTGTTTCAACATCAGTCAATATAACTAAAGGATCTTTATGAAAATAATAAATTACAAATATAAAATTATTTAATCCAGATTTAGTTATACTACATTGTAATCTGATATTAGAACTTACTCCTTTTAAATGATCGTTCAACCTATCATAAAGATTTAAACTAGAACCTATATACTGTTTACCGTCTTTTAAATGAAAAATACCATACACACCTCCAACCTTAATTAATTATTTTTTTAAAGTTTCTGAATTAGAAAGATTTTTATAAAATTTTAAAGGTAATAAAGTTGAAATGGACCAATGAAAAGTACTTAAATCATTAAACTCTGTATATAAAATAAAATAATGTAAAATGTAGATAATAATAATAATAAAAATAATAAGTAAAATTTGTTTAATTTCCATAATATTAGTTAAACTTTAAATTAACTAAATAAGCTACTTTATCTTTCAATAAAGATTGGACTATATCATATTTAAATAAATTTAAATGATCGCGTGTAGTCTCTGAGGATCCTACTTAAAATATTTGTATTTAATTTAAATATATTCTTTTTTATTTTAAATGGTTATAGAAATTTTATTTTCTATACTTTTATATTTTATGATTGTTCTGAATATTGGGAGAGGTTATATACTTTAATGCCTACTGAAAATAAGAGACAGTTAGTTTACAATAATAGCATATTAATAGGTACTTTGCCATATCAAATTAATTTCAATAAAGAAATTAACTAATATTATTTGAACCCCTTTATAATTAATATTTTTATATTATTATTAAGTCTGATTTATCAAAGAATAAAAAGGGATTTAAAGTGAATTCATTTTCTATTTAAATTTTGTAAAATTGTTCCTATTATAATGTAAAATATAAATAATTAATATAAATAATAGTGATTAAACCTACAAATATAAATATGCTATTAAATAAAAAATAATATTGTTGAAATTTTCTTCTGAATTTAATAAATCGTGCTATTCTAGAATATTTTATTTCTAAATTGAATTTTTTTATTAAGTATTCAATATAAAATATACTTATTAAAGAACCTAAGCAAAATAAAAGTGTTATTGAGATTAAAATGTTAGCTAAAGCACCTTTTTCCTCTAAACTTAATGTAGCTAAATATTTTTGATATAATTCTATTAAATATTGAAAATTATTAGTTAAATCAGTAAAATTAAAAGTATTTATAAATTGATTAGATGAGCTAGAACTTGATCCTAAATTTTTAATTAATTCAAGTAATTCTGATAAATCACCATTTACATGATTAATATCAGTTGATAATTTATCTATTTGTTTATTCAAATGTTCATTTAAAGTATTTTTAACATCATCAGTTAAATTACTATTAGATAAACTAGTTTTAAGCTCTTGTATTTTTTTTACATCCTCTCTTACTATTTCTAAACTATTAGATCTTCTTGATACTAATTCCATCACTTTAGTTTTATTCCCTTCATCTATTATTTTATTTTCTAATAAACTATTAATTCGATCTTCTAACTCTCTATTTCTATTTAATTCTGTTTCATATTTAACTTTAACATTTTGATTCCGTAAATCCCTAATAAAACCTTCTACTGTTATAATACTAGCTGCAGTCGCCACATACTTACCACTTTTAGTAATAAAATTTTTTAAAGTTGTTTTCATTGTTATATATTTGATTCTTTTTAGATATTTTAATAATTGAATTTCAAAATAATAATAGATTATTAAATTGAATTAGAGGCTTTACCTAAATAAAATGATATTTATACCTTTATATTTAATCTTCTCCTCCTTTAATTATATTGGATATAATTAATCAATTAATTTAATTAATTAGTTAGATTAATCTACAAATTTAGTAGGATTTTATATTTACTTTAATTATTAAATAAAGGAATTATAAAATTTAATATACAGTAAAATCATTAATAGTTAAAGTTAAATATGTATAATAGATAGTATATAAATTATAAAATATAATAAAAAAATAAAATTTAATTATATGAAATCATTTAAATAAAAAAGATATTATAATAGATATAAAATATTATTTATAATTATTATTAATATTACTAGTTGTATCTTTTAATTTAGTTAATCCATCTTCAATAGATTTTAATTTTCCTTCTACTACTACTTGATTATTCAATACTTTATTTTATAATTATTTAACAATTTCATTAGATTTTCTAATAGTTTAATTTAATATAATTATTAGAATCTCATATTATATATACGTCTTATGAGGTATATATTTATTGTTGTTGTTAATATATACCTTATGAGATAATTAAAATTTTTTTTTAATATTTTTTTTTTATCTATAATTTATAGTAAAAAATAAATTAATATTAAAATAATACAAAATAAAAAATTAATTTACTTTTTGCTTATTTTTATCTTATTTTTATTATTTAAATAATGCTCTTATATAAATAAAAATGTTGAATTTGTTTAAAAATAATAATGATATTTTATATAATATTGATAATATTGATAATTTATCTTTATTATTATTAAGTGATGCTTTTGTTGTTACTACTATTGGTTATTTATATTTGAAAGGTTATATGTTTAAAACTAATGTAAAGGATGATTTTGTAGATTTAGATAGTGATTTAAATATATCTAATGGAGTAAATAGTTCTAATGATGGTTCTACTATTAAAAATGGTTCTTTAGATTCTCAATGTTCTACAGTTTCTGATGATCAATCAATAATTGTTGATAATTTAGTATATAGTGATAAAGGAGTACAAAGTGATTTATTATCTAATGTTAGTGAAATTAAATCTGATGTTATTAAAATAGATCAAGTGATTATTAATTTCAATAGACTTGCGAATCATATTGATGATGTTTTAAAAAATGATGCATTAAGTGTAAGTGATAATGATAAACAAGTTGTGGAAATAATAGATAAATTTGTACAAACTGATATATCATATGATTCTATAGGTACTCAAACTAATAGTGATATTATAGATTCTAGTTCTACAGTAGATGCTAATATTATTAATATTGGTTTAGATAATTTAAATAAAATTAGTAATAATATGTTAAATACTGCTTTAGATCAAAATAATAAATTTTATGATGTTGCATTACAATTAATTGAAGAAAATGAAGTACTTAGAAATAGTATAATTAAGAGTGATACAGTTGATATTGGTATATCTCCTATTAGATCTGTGGTTGATTTAAATAATCGAGTATTGTTAGATAAATTTATAAAATTGATGGAAAATAATGATACATCAATAAGTAGAATTACTCCAGAACATGTAGAAGTATTTAGAGCTATTTATAGAGAATATTTAGTTGATGTTGAAAAATGGGTTAATAATATGAATGAAAGATTAGTTGATAATGCTAGTGGATTTTTAGATGTTAATGTTTCATCACCTATAGTTAGTGTACAAGAATCACTTGTTACTAATATACCTTCAATTTACTCTCAATCTGTTTCTGTTTCACCTATTAATAATCTTTTATTAAATAATTTAGATAGTCCTGTAGTACAATCTGTTATTAATAATGTTGAATCTCATTTAAGTGCATTATCTGTATTTAGTGAAAGTGTTCCTGCTGATTTTTGGTTACTTTATGTTTAAAAATATTTAAAAAATATTTTATTATAAATAAAATCCCCTTAAATATATCTATTAAATATATTTTGAATTCAAAAAAATTTTACTTTTATAGTAAATTATTTTATATAATTTTATAAAGATTATGTTATATAAATAAAAAAAATAAAATCTTTATAAATAATCTATCCAAAAAATAAAAATAAATAAATGAAAAAAAATAAATAATAAAATTACTGATTTTAAGTACTTATCTTTGAATATTATATCTAGTTTATATTTATCTAATAATCAAATTAAATCTCATGATAAAATGTTTAATAATATAATTGCTAATATTTCTATAAAAAGAGATGATGAATTAGTATTAACAGATGATAATTTAAAATTAATTTGTTTTAGATTATATAGTTTAGGTTATAATTGTTTTAATATTAATATATTTAATAAAATTTATGATCAAAAATATTTAATTAAAAATATAGATATTAGTAGATTATTATCAGAAATAACAGATAAAACTATAAATAGTAAAGATATAAATTTTAATGTTAATTATATAAATGTTAAGTTTTTATTAAATTTAGAATTTATAAAAATTTTATTAAATAGTTCTTTACCTAATATATGTATATTTCAAAATATGTCATGATTAGAAGTGATTACTTATTTTAGAAAAAATAATTATATAGTTTCAGGTGGGAAAATAAGTGAAAGACATATAATGAATGATAGTAGATATTTATTAGCTATATTTTTAAAATCTATTAATAATATTAATTTAATTAGTGATGGTGATAATTTATATACAAGTACTAGTAGTTTATTAAATGTATATAGATATAATACTAAAGAATTAATGAAATATATTAAATCTAATATTAATTTAATTAGTGAAAAAATAGATGATAAATATATAGATAATGTTATAAAATATTATAATAATAAATATGATGTATCAAATGAATTAAATAAAGAAATTTTATTATTTAATAAAAATAAATTATTTATTAATAAATTTTATGAATTATTAGATAATAAGATAACTAAAAAGGATTTATCTTTATTTATAATAAATATTAATGATGAATATAAATTAGGTAATATTAGTTCAGTTGATTATTATAAAATACATGTTGGTATTAAAGATTATGTTCATAATCAAAGTCAAATTAGTGAAGATATAAAATTAGAATTTATTGAATTAATTAAAAATATAGTAAATAAAATTAAAATAAAAAATAATGATATAAAATAACTAAAAAGATTATCTTATATTAAATATTTCCTTTTATAATAAAAAATATTTTTAACAAAAAATAAAATTTTATTTTATTACAAAATTAATTATTTAAAATCCCCTTAACATTAAGTTTATTTTAGTAAACTAGAGTAAATATTATTTTACTAAAATAAATAGTATAAGATAACTAAAAAGATTATCTTATATTAATAAAAAAAAAATATTTCCTTTTATATATTCTACCACCCAAGGTATGGAATTAAAATAAATGAATACATATAAAATTCAAAATGATTTGTATATTCAATTAATAAATCAAATATTTAAAATAAATAATATTTTATATTTAAAATATATATCTTTAAATAATACAGAAAAGGATATGATAAAAATATTAATTAAACAGTTTATATTATTAAGTAATCAGTTTAATCAATTGTTAAAAATACAAAAATGTTTATATAGTTTAAATTTGAATGAAGTTAAAATAATACAAGACATAATGTATAAAAATGATACAAATATAACATTAGTAGAAGAAATATTAAATATATTAAAGTTAAAAATAAATAAATTAACAATAGTTGATTTGCTGAATTATTATATAATAAACAATTTAAAATACTTAAATAATGATATTATTTATTTAAATATTTATGTAAATATAGAATTTATAAAATATATAATTAATAATTTGAATAATCAATCTTATAATAAAAATAATTTAGATTGATTATTCAATGAATTAAATACAGATTATTTAATTTGATATAAAATCATACAATCTTATAATCAAAATAATGTAGATACAGTTATTTCTGAATTGAATAAAAATAATTTAGTTTATAATAAATATATAGATTTAATTGATCATATATTTATTAATTATAATGATAAAATGTGTAATAATTTTGATTTAACTACTATTTACAATAAATATACATTAGGAAATAGCAGAGAAATAGAATTCTTTGATTTATTATTTTTGGACTTAGAATATTTATCAATAAATCCCCTTATAATTTTAATAAATATGGTCTGGGTTATATAATTAAAATCTGTTATAAAATAAACAATTATAGTTAAATAGGTATAATTGTTTATTCCATGGCTTATTGTTAATGTAAAAGGGAGTATTGTTAATTTAATATTTTTATTTAATAATCTAGATCCAATTGACTGAATATATATTCAAGAATTTATAACATTCTTGTAGATTAAAAATAAATATTTATAAGATGTAAACTTGAGTAGGAAAGGGTTAATATTTGTTAATATTCAAATAAATTTTATATAAGTGTTCATAATTGTTTTCATTTCTCTTTTATTGTATTTCATTAATTGTTAATTAAGGGGTTAAAATTATAAACAGATGGAAAAAATATTAATTATTTATAAATATATGTATATTAAATATTATTAATGAAAATAATATTATTAATATTAGTATAATATTAAATAACATTGTATATTTATTTACTGTATATCTAAATGTGAATAATATTTTAATTTTAGATAGTTTATTTTCCAAATTAAAATATTTTATTAAATAATCACCATATAATATACCAATAATAGTTGATAAACAAAATAAAATAGATATTAAACCAGATAAATTACAAATTGCTGCAATTTGTTCTAGATCTAATGTAGATAAATATTCTCTATAAGAATTAATTATTAATTCTATATTACCAAATATATTACTTTCTTTTGGTTTTGATGATTCAATAATATTATTAATTAAATTTAAATCATTTTTAGTATCTGTAACTATTTGATTTAAACTATTAAAATGATTATCTAATTCTTCCATTATTTTATTTTTATTTTCATCAGTTAACTTATCATTTTTCAATTTATTATATAATAATATAATTGAATTTTCTTCTTGTTTAATAGAATTTATTTTTTCAGTTGCATCATTAGATAATGACGCTATTTTATTTTGATTATCTGTTTGAGTAACTATAATATCTTTATTTCTTTCTAATTCACTACTTAATCTATTAACAGTAGTTATTTCATTATTTATTTTTTCCAATCTATCAGTCTTTGTAATATAATAAGAATCTAAAGCAATACCTAATGATATAATAGGAATTAATTTACCAATTTTATTAAAAATATCTTTTATTTTCATTTCTCTGTTTTGTTTCTTTTTAGTCCATTTAATAATTAAGTTTTTATATTATTGTTTAAAGGTTATAATAATAAAATATTATTTTGTTTTGTATTTGTAGAGGTTAATAAATGTAATAATAATTTTGTATAGAGCCTAAAAATGTTAGCTGAAGTAAACAAATAAAAAAGGGGGTAATATTTGTTAATATTCAAATAAATTTTATATAAGTGTTCATAATTGTTTTCATTTCTCTTTTATTGTATATATTTGTAAAGTTTTTCATTTCTTTTAATTTGGGTTTATTTATGAAGGGGGTTAATATTTATAAATTATTTAAATAAAGTTGAGTAATATTCAATTATTCTAGTTTTTTTTAATTTTTCTATTTCTTTAAAACTAATTTTACCATTATATTTATTTTTAATACTTTCTAATGTAGTTGGATTGTGTTTAGAAAATAAAATATCAAATTGTAGATTACATCGGGAATAAAATATATTTAATTGTAGAATAGAATTTTTATATTTTAATTTATTATCATTATTTATAAAATCTAAAAAATTATCCATAAAATCTTTAAATAAGTAATATTCTTTAATTATTCTAATATTAATAAATTTTTTATTAATAGAATTTATATAATCTAAATCATTAATAACATAAAATTCTTTTAATTTATATATATTAAATTTATATATTTTATCTTTATAATTTAAATCTAAATGGTTAAATAATATTTTATTCATTTTATTATTATAAACTTCATCAGTAACAAATTGATATTTAATATTTAATAATTCTAAATTTTTATTAATAATATTTATTTGATCAATATTTTGAATTGGATTATTTATTAAATTTATTAAAACATCATGAATATTCATAAAAGTTTCTAAATCAAGTTTAATATTTTGTAAATAAGTTAATATTTCATTCATTTTATTTAAATCTTTTTTAAATATATTTAAATTATATAAAATATGATTTTCTAATAGATCGCAACTATTATGTAATTCTGAGTAATCTGAATGGCTAATTTTTAATAAATTTGCTTTATTTAATGTAAAATCTATTAAATTTATTGGATTATCAATCTTTTCAAATTTATGTTGTTTAAAATCAAATATTGATGTTAAAGCTTTCTTAATATCATGAAATGATTTAATTTGTCTTAATCGTGGTCTATTAATTCGATTATTAGAATTAGATTGTTCAGAAATTGTAGGCAATTGTGATTGAGAAGTTAATCTATTTTGTTCTAAAGGTAAAGAAAGTTGTGATGTATTTGTAAACAATCGTTGTGAACTTTCGCTATTATAATTATGTTGATATACTATATTTGAACTATTATCTCTAAATGTTATTTCTATCGAATTTACATTGTTATTCATTACAGTATTGTTTGAGACTTCAATATTACCTAATACTTCTTGACTAGTTACAGCTCTAACACTATTAGTATTATTATTAGTAATTCTATTACCTGTTACAGTTGTATTAGAATCACTACTTCCTCTAACAGCTGTTGTACTAGAAGTGCTAGATGTATCAGTATTCATATAATTAGGTTTAATAGATTTAAGAATAAAATTTATTTTATTATTATCAAATGAATTTAATAATTCAATTACTTTATTAAAATCAACAATTTTTATTATTATTAAAGGTAATAAAAAGATATAAAAGATAATAAAAAATATTAATATAAAATATACTCAAATAGGATAACCTTTAATATTTGTGTTAATAGCATTATTCATTATTGGATAATAATATAATAATACTGAAGATAAAATAATACCTAATGATAATATAAATAAATAAATGTTATCATAAAATATAGTTAGTTTACTTAATATTAAATATAATATCCAACTAGATAATAATATGAAAAATGTATTTTGAATATAATAATAAGTTATTATTGATTTAATATTAATAACATTTTCTTTATATAATTTAATAAATTCTGGTATTATTTCATAACCTTGTATTATTCTATTAACAATACTTAATATTAAATAAAATGAGTAAATAGAAGCAAAAAAAAAACATAATAAAAAAAATATTATAAATATTATATTATTATCATAGCTATAGTAATATGATATAACATTATTTATTATACCAGTTCTAATTAATACTGATGATATAATACAAATAAATAAGATGAATAATAAGTAAATATTAAGTCTATAAAAGTTATTAATTTTTAAAGCAATTAAATTTAACCTAAAAAAAGAACTAATATTAAAAATAATTACTCATTGAAACTAAACTTAATTAATAAAATTATTATTTTAATGTTTTTATATTTTTGTTTTGTTGAAAATATTTGTGGAGAAAGATGATGTGTATTTAATTGATTAATATTAGTAAGAATCATTACTTAATTTATTTTATGATAATATTAGTTGGAGACTTTATTTATACAGATATATAAAAAGATAATTTATGATATATAATCTTCTTCTCCTTTCTTTATATAAATATATCATACAAAGGATCTATTAATTTTAATTAATGGGTATTTAAAATAAAAAAGAATATAAATATTTTGTTGGTTTCCTGCTGATTGCCCAATCTTTTGGATTGTCACTTAATGTTTTTTTTATTTAATTTAAGTACCAAAAGCTCTAAGGGTGTTCCAGCATATAGCGATCTTTATAGAGGCCAAATCTTTAAATTAGTATTACTCAGCCTCTTGTAAATCAAAAGGTGTTCTAGATGTTTCAGCTAAAATAGAAATAAAATAAAATATAAAAATAGGTAATAATGGTATAATAAACCAAATTGATTGTTGATATTCAATAATAGTAGTTAAATTAAAAGATCCAGTTAATAATATTATTATTAATATAGCAGAACTTAAAATTAATTCATATGAAATCATTGCTGCTGTAGATCTAAGAGAACCTAAAAAGGCATATTTAGAGTTTGCAGACCAACCAGCAAAAAGTATACCATATACTCCTAATGAAGATAAAGCTAATGTATATAAAATACCTAATGAAAAATCAGATATTGCTAATCCTTGTCCAAAGGGTATTACTCCTCAACCTAATAAACTAAAAATTAAAGTAAAAATAGGAGCTAAATAAAATAAAACTTTATTTGATTGAGAAGGTATTATAGTTTCTTTAAGAATTAACTTTAAAGCATCACTAAAGGGTTGTAAAATACCGTAATATCCTACAGTATTAGGACCTACTCGTCTTTGATGAGCTGCTAGTTGTTTTCTCTCAATTATAGTCATAAAAGCAACAGAAAGTAATATAGGTAATAATATACATAAAACATCTATTAAATTAATTAATATGTTTAAAGTATTGATTATTAAATTATTATTTATCATTTTAATTTAAATTTTATTTTATTATTTATAATATTTTAAATTTAATTTAATTAATTAAATTATTTTATTATTATTTTAACCTTAAAAAATTTTTAAGGTCTTTTAAAATTTTATAAATATTTGTTTATATTAATAATTATATTTTATATTAAATATATTTTATTTAAATAAATTATAAAATTATATAAAAATATAATAAATTTAATTATATTTGTAATAATTTATATTTATAAATTTATTATTTTTAATAAAATAAATATAAAATATATTAAAAGTCATATTTTTTATATATTTTATTATACACTGTAACTATAATTAAATTTCTACTTTTATTATTCTTATTTTAACTATAGTTGATAAAAATATTTAGTATTATTATATTAAAAATAAATTAATAAAATTGTTTATTTTCTTTTGGATTTGAACCAAAATTAACACTTTAGAAGAATGTAGTTTTGCCATTAAACTAAGAAAATTAAATATATTTTATAATATATTTAATTAATTTAAGAACCTACAATTAAATTAATTATTATACTTTCTTTTAAAAATAAAAATAAATAGATTATATATTAAAATAGAATTACAATATAAAAATTTTAATATTGTTTATTTTTATAGAGTTAAGAAGGAATTGAACCTTAAATTTTATAAACTTTGCAGGTTTACTACAGAAAACCATCTGTAAACTTAACTCACTAATATTATTCTATAAATATATATTAATATATTATAAAATTATAATAAATATAATTCAATATATTCTTTAATTAATTTATGTTTAGAATATTTTATAATTTACAATGAATAAATAAACAATCTTTTGAATTTGAATAATTATTAGAATTATATTAAGATATTATAAATATTAAAGCTGAAGGATATAAAACATTAGATATTAATAAAATTAATATAATATTAATAAAAGTTTTAATTTAATTAATAAAACTTTAATATTATAAAATAGATCAATATATTTAATTAAATATATTATTTATTTTTAAAGAAAATAGAAAAATAAATAAGGGGGGGTTAAAATAATGAGAAATTAATTTGAAAAATGCTTCAATAAAAATAAATTAAGGGGATTATAAAAAATATTTTTTTTTAAGTTAAAAATACATTTAAATTAAAATAGAATAAACTTGCTAATATTATTACTATTAAAAATAAATTCCATCCAAAATAGTATTGTTGAAATTTACTTCTAATTATTATAAATTTAGCTAATTTAGGTAATTTTATTTCTAAATTATAATATTTAATTAAAGATTCCGCATAAAAAACAGTAGCTAGATTAAATAAACAAATAAAAATACTAAATATTGCTAACAAATGAATTAAACAGAAAGTTTGTTCTAAGGTTAATGTAGCAAGATAGTCTTGAAAAGCTGAAATATATTTACCGAAATCTTCTGAAATAAAATTATTTGAACTATCATTAACAGATTTAGTAATATCATCAATAATATTGGTTATTTTGCTATATTCTTCCTGAGCTTTTGATTTTAAAGCAATAAAAGATTCTGAGTTTATATTTTTTTCTTGAATTAAATCTGAAATAATATTTCCTGCTTTATTAGTACTGTTTTGAAGTTCTAATAATTTAGTTTCTATTTTAGTTTTAAAAGCAACATTATTAATTTGTTCAGTTATTAAATCATTTGTTAAAGAAGTCACTTTATTGGTCATTTCTTCTTTAAAATTACTTAAAACTTTTCTTTTTTCCTGATAATCAGACATAGCTATAGCTGTACCAATAATTGATGCATAAATACTAGTTTCTTTAAGTAATTTTCTCATTTTATTATGCTACTTTTTATATAATTTAACGATAAAAAATTAAATAATATTTTACTTTATTTGACCAAAATCAAATAAATTTAGGATTATTTAATAAAAATAAATTTTAATATGAAATAGAAGTGATTCGAACACTTAAATAATATTATATATTATTTTTTTCTATAAAAACTATTTCTTAATAATAATTATATAATAATTATTCACTTTTATAATTTATAATAATTAAATTTAATTACTATAAAAAATTATTATTATAAATAAATTTTAATATAATTATCAATAATAGGTTAATTAATGGTTATTTTTAATATTTTAATAAACTTTATATTATAAATAATAGGGGATATAAGTATATAATTATTTTATTAATTATTTAATAAAATGTTATTTATTATTAATTATATTTTGTTCTATTTGTTCATTTAATTTAATCTAGTTTATAGGTATAATTCTATAGATTCAAAATTTATTTTCTATAATTTTAGATAATCTAAAATTCAGAATTATTATTCAGATTTGTTTTTATTATGTATAAAATTATATTTTTCTTCATCTGTCATTTGAGAAATAAAACTTCGAGTATTTTTTGAAGTTCAATCTAAGTTTTGTTTGTTTTTATGTTGATCAAAATGAAAAGAATTAGCTACTTCATTACTACTAAAATTTGAAATAGCAATTAAAAATCGTGCTAATCTCATTTGAATTGGAGAAATAATATGTTTTTTAGAATTAGAACCACCACTAATAATTATATCAAATAATGTTAAATTAACTACTATTTCTTTATAACCTATATTTTTAAATAAAAAAATTGAATGATTTATATTTTTATTATTTATTAATAAATCGGTTATTATTTTTTTAGTATAAAAATTTTTAGTAGGAATAATTATTAAATAATAATCATTTGTTGAATAGTAATTTAGTTTATATTCTTTAATTTCTTCACCTTCACAATAATTATCTATTATATAGATAATAAGTTTATCATCATAAAAAAGATTTAATCTTTTAACCATTAATTCTGAATTAAAATAAAAATTAATAGGATTAATTAAATAATGTGAGGATGCTATAATATAATTTAGATTTTTAATTAATCTAGGCGAAGTAAATGCAATAATGGTATGAAATATTTTATTATTTTTCATTTTTATTATATAATATTTATTTGAAAAAAGAGGCATTTTATTTTAATATAATTATTACCCTCTAAAATAATAATTATTTTTTTAATAATGCTAAAAAAAAGATATAAACTGATATATCTCTAGCTATTTTATATATAAGAGTTTAAATTATATTTAGAAATATAAATATACTATGGGAGATAATTTGTTTGTGTGTTTTTTTTTTAGGTTTGGGGGAGGGGGTTGTAGGGGTTAAACAAATTAATTTAATTAAAATATATTAAGTTGATACACATAATTATAGTTGATACTAAAATAATAATTATA
>Ga0335069_10000516_pt1 | contig 65331 bp, 60 predicted proteins | sample Lox_Sample_11_FD_206714 | JGI IMG/M metagenome (GOLD analysis project Ga0335069, IMG submission 206714) | Soil microbial communities from Loxahatchee National Wildlife Refuge, Florida, United States - Lox_Sample_1.1 | ecosystem: Environmental > Terrestrial > Soil > Wetlands | place: USA...
CTGAATCGGCGCGTACGTGCCGGTGACCTCGGCGACAACAGTATTGTGATCGTTAGAGTAGAGAAGGCCGCGGTCGCCGACCTGGCCTCCGGACTCGGCGTAGAAGGGCGTATGGTCGAGGATGATCTCGCCCTTGTCGCCGGGCTTTAGTTCCTGTGCGCCTTGACCGTCCTTGATGATGGCGATCACCGCGCAGTTTTCGGAGCGCGTGCGGCGGTAGCCTTCGAAGTCGGATTTTGGGAGCTGCTGGTATACGGGATTCGCAGTTTGCTTTACCGCACCCTTCCAGGACGCCCGAGCGCGTTGACGTTGTTCCTCCATGGCGTGGTCGAACCCTGCCTGATCCAAAGTAATGCCCTGGTCGTTGCACGCATCTTCGATAAAGTCCCGCGGCATGCCAAATGTGTCGTAGAGCTTGAATGCTTTGTCGCCCGGATACGTGGGTACATATCCGATAGCAGCGTCAGGCGCCCCACTCGCCATAATGGATTGGAGGTTGTTTTTGTATTGAGCGAGGACTTCTGCGATATCGTCTTGGAGGCGCTTCAAGCCTATATCTAGAGTGTGCGCAAACCGAGTTTCCTCCACGAGCATTGCTCGCGATACTCTGTCTACCGATTCATTCAGTTCCGGGTACGCACCGTGCATCAAGTCGCGAACAGCGAAGACCATTTCGTGCAGGAAGGGTTTTGTCTGGCCGAGCAGGCGTCCGTGGGTGATGGCGCGACGGATGATTTTGCGCAGGACATAGCCGCGGCCTTCGTTGGAGGGAATGACTCCGTCGGAGATGAGGAAGGTTGCGGCGCGGGAGTGGTCGGCGATCACGCGCAGCGATGCCGCCGACTTAGTCTTTGCCTGCTTGTCCGCTTCCTGCTTAAGGGATCCCCCCGTTACCTCTGCCGCTCGCTTGATCAGCGGAGTGAACAAATCCGTGTCGTAGTTTGAGAACTTCGTGGGATCGCTAATGTTCAGCACAGTTGCTGCCAACCGTTCCAACCCTGCGCCCGTATCAATCGACGGTTTTGGCAGCAGCGACAGCGTGCCTGTTGCATCGCGGTCGAACTGCATGAAGACCAAATTCCAGATCTCTACATACCGCCCGCAGTCACAGCCAAATTCGCAATCTTTATGTCCCTGGTCGCTCGCAATCACCCCCATGTCGTAGTGGAGTTCACTGCAGGGGCCGCAGGGTCCGGTGTCGCCCATCTGCCAGAAATTATCTTTCGATCCGAATTCGTAGATTCGCTCTTTGGGTACGCCCTGGCCTAGCCACAGGTCGTAGGCTTCGGCGTCGCGCGGCACCCCGTTTTCGCCTTTGAAGATCGTGGCGTAGAGCTTCTCTTTCGGAATGCCGAACCATTCGGGCGAGGTGATCAGCTCCCAGGCGTAGGCGATGGCGTCTTTTTTGAAGTAGTCGCCGAAGCTGAAGTTGCCGAGCATCTCGAAGAACGTGTGATGGCGGTTGGTGAAGCCGACGTTTTCGAGGTCGTTGTGCTTGCCTCCGGCGCGCACGCATTTTTGCGAGGTGGTGGCGCGGTTGTAGTCGCGCTTTTCCAGGCCGAGGAAGACGTCCTTGAACTGGTTCATGCCGGCGTTGGTGAAGAGGAGCGTCGGGTCGTTGGCTGGGACGAGCGAGGACGAATGGACGCGGCGGTGTCCCTTGCCTTCGAAGAAGCGGAGGAATGTTTCGCGGATTTCTGAGCCAGTCATGAATGTCCAGTCTGAATATAAATTCTAAATGACAAACAGCCGAGGCAACGGAAAGCGAGGCGCGCGAGATGCGCAGGCCATTCCGGTCTCTTCATCTAGCGGAGTGGAATGAGCCTGCGAAAGGCGTTATTTTTGCCCCAGCGGTAATGGTCAAAGTCGCGATCCAACGTTAGAATTTCGGCGCACTGCAGTTCCGTGGCTAGATGAATCAGGCAGGCGTCGGCGAAATCGATGTCGTTGTCGCGGTACTTTTGCAGCGTGCTCCTCACCCTGTTCGCGGAGTTCTGAAGAGAAAACGGTATCTGGAAAATTCCGGCGGCAACATTGGCGACGACGGACTCCGCCGCGCCCTGCAGATGGCGCAAGAGGTGACAGCTTTCGGCGATTACCGCTTCACAGGTGACGAGCGGGAAAGAGGTCTCTTCGAGGGCCGCGATACACGGCTGGTGGTATTTTTCGCTCCGGTCGAGAGACGCAACGATGACGCCAGTGTCGAGGAGGACTGCATTCACCTGCCGAAATCCTTCAGATGCGCTTTATTGGACCCAAGGTCCGGAATGCCCGAGGCGAATTTTCCCTGCCCGATGATCTTTCGCCTTCCCTCGCCTTGTCTCCCCTCGCGAAGATGACAAGCGGCCAGCACGCGGAGGCCTTCGCGCACGATGCGAGAGGGACTCCAGCCCAACTGCCGGACCAGCCTGGTCAGCGCTTTCTGTGAAGCGGGGTCAAGGCGGGCTTGAATGGACGACGACATTAGCTTATTGTACTACAACATTCGCTATGTGATACAGCGTTTAATCCGGAGGTTCTCTATGCCGTGCAAACCCGAAGTGCTTCGCCAAGTGCCGTTGTTCTCGTTGTTTGACGACGATGAGGTGGCGGTGCTGGCCAGCCAGGTCGAAGTCAAAACCTTTGCTCCGAGGCAGCGGATATGGAAGATCGGCGATGCCTCGGGGCCGGCGTACATTATGGTTTCGGGCAGCGTGCGCCTGACGACTGTCGACGAAGACCAGCAGGAGATTGTGGTGGATGAGCCGGCCTGCGGCGAGTTTTTCGGGTTTGCGTCGCTGCTCGACCAGACGGCACACCAGACGAATGCGCAGGCGATCGACGCGGCGGTGTGCGTTGAGGTCGACCGCAAAGATATTCAGGTGCTGCTCGAGCGCAAGCCCCACGCCGGTATGGATATGCTCTCGGTACTGGGGCGGCAGTTCCACGCGTCGCAGAAGCTGGTGCGGCTGCGGGCGGCGCGCAATCCTAACGTCGTGATCGAGGAGAAAGAGACATTCGGGGAGCGGATTGCCGACAGTGTCGCGTCGTTTGGCGGATCGTGGACGTTCATCATCGCGGCGCTCGTCGCGCTTACGGGTTATACCGTCCTAAGCCTGAGTATGGGACAGCGATCATGGGATCCGTATCCGTTTATTTTGCTGAATCTGTTTTTGTCGATGCTGGCGGCGATTCAGGCGCCGATCATTATGATGAGCCAGAACCGGCAGGACAAGAAAGATCGCGTGCGGAGCGAGTTGGATTTTGACGTGAACCGGCGAGCGGAGTCGGAGATTCAGGGATTGGCGTCGAAGCTCAATTTACTGGGGGATAAGATCGGGGACGTGGAGGAATTGTTGCGGAAGCAACTTGGGGCGCAGTTGCCGATGCACTGAGGCGACGCGCGCGACGATCACGTCCCCTTGAAGTAGAGAAAGCACGGGCGAGGCGCCCGTGCCTCCATGCAAAACGCGGGTTTACTTCGCTACATCTTCAGTTTTTTCGCCAGTCTTCTTTACCCCATGGCCGACTGCTTTGACACCCTTCTTGACGCCGTGACCGGTATCTTTTGCGGCGACCTTCGTCGCGTGCCCCGTATCCTTCGCGCCGGTTTCAGTGCCTTTGCCTGTGTCTTTGGCTGCGACCTTAGTGGCGTGGCCGACATCCTTGGCCGCATTGTCGGTGCCCTTGCCGGTATCTTTGGCACCGGTTTCGGTGGCGTCGGCGGTCTTGGTTGCGGCTTTCTTGGTGGCGTGGCCGGTTTTCTTGGCGGCGGTGTCCGTTGCTTTGCCGGTGTCCTCGGCGGCGGTCTTTACGTCGCTGCCGGCCTGGGCGAAGGCGAATGCCGCCAGGCTCAGCAACGCACACGCACACATCAAAGAGAACTTCCTAGTCATAGTTCCTCCAATGGACTTACAGAACTGTATGGATGAGGTCTATTAGAACATAGAACCGGAGGATAGCGTAAAAGGTTGTACTGCGGCGGGCAGCGCTACCAGGGGTCGGAGCAACTGAGATAAAAGCCGCACTTTTTGCAAATCGCTTTGCAGCGATGAGAGTGCAGTTCGGTGGAGCAGTTGGGGCAGATGGTGGAGACATCGCGGCGCGGCCCGGTAGAATTCAGAGTGGTTTCAGGACTTGTGGAGTGTTGTTGAGGCCTCGTCGGCGCGGATGCCATGACGGTGTTTTTACCACAGGTTCGGGGGTCGAAGGAACAAGCGACTTCAGGGAGTGACAAGTTACTAAAATGTGGAGCTAGCGCAAGGCGGAGGCGAGACGCCTCAGGACAGCCGGGAGGGACGCCGACGTTACACTCGGCGCGAAGCGATGAAATCGCGCATAATATTGTTTCAAATTGAACTTCATCTGGTCCTGGGAGTCATACATGCGATGGATTCTGGTCGCGCTGGCGCTTGCGGGAATTGTGGTGTCGAGTCTCGCGCTGCGTGAGCATTACCGGGTTGAGGCTTCACCGTGCAGCATCAACGAGAAGTGGGATTGTGGCATTGTGAACAAGAGCCCGTTCGCGATGATCTATGGCGTGCCCGTCGCTGTGATTGGCATGGGGGGATATTTGTTTCTCGCGTTCCTGGCGTGGCGCAAGGCTTATGCCTGGATGCTGCCTTTCGTGACGGGGGCGTTTGCCTTCGCCATTCATCTTGCGGACGTCGAGGCGCTCGCACTTGGCGTCTGGTGTATTTACTGCGTCATCTCGCTCGGGATTATCACGCTGATTACGCTGCTGGTGATCGGGACGGCGATAGCGCAGTCGATGAGACGTACCTAGTGAGACAGCATCTATCGACCCAAACTGCAGATCCCTCGCTCCGCTCGGGATGACAAGGCTTATAAACCTCTCGCCGCGCTCGGGATGACAACAATTATTGGCCTACTCGTAACGCAGGCTCTCGATCGGGTCGAGTTGCGAGGCGCGGATAGCGGGAATCATCCCACTTAGAATGCCTACTACGCTCAAAATTATTGTCGCCACAGCGAGGCTGCTTACATTGATCTGCAGGTGAATGTCTCCGGCTTGCAGGTTATCGCCGAAGGCGCTCATCAGCGGGAGCGCCCCTACCCCCCAGGAGATTAGATAGGCGATCGCAATACCGGCCGCGCCGCCCGCAAATGTGATGGCCAGGGCTTCTGCCAGAAATTGCAGCAGGATGTGGCGCTTCTGCGCGCCCAGCGCTTTCTCTACGCCAATCTCGCGCGTGCGCTGCTGGACTGAAACCAGCATGATGTTCATCAGGCCGATGCCGCCGATGCCGAGCGTTAAGGCTCCGATGAAGCCGAGGAGAACTTTGAGCGCGGTGGTGACTACGGTGAAGTCATCGAAGTCCTGCTTGAAGTCGGCGACGAAGACGGCGCGACGGTCGTCGGGACGAAAGTTGTGGTGGCCGGCGAGTACGCTGCGCACGACGCGCGCGATCTGCTGGTGACTCTCGCCTTCGTAGTCCATGAACATGCCGGTGATGTATTGGGTGTCGTAAAGATCGCCCATGGTGCTGAAGGGGATGACGACCATCGTGTTGTCGTTGTTATCGCCGCCCTGGACCTTGTGTTTGTAGACGCCGATGATCTGGAAGGTGACGCCGTTGATGCGGATGTTTTGGCCGAGAGCGGACTGGCCGGAGAAGAGGCGGCGTTTGGCCTCGTCGCCGATGACTGCGACGCGTCCGTGCTCGATCAGGTCTTGCTCGCTCATGGCGCGACCGCTGGCCACGTCGAAGCCCCGGATGCGGTCGTAGACTGGATAGACGCCGGTCAAAAAGAGATTTGTGTAAGTGCGCGTGTCGTGCTGGATGGTTGCGCCGTTAAAGCGATCAAAAAGCGGCGTGACGCCCTTGATCATCGGGACTTCGTTGCGAATGTAATCGATGTCGGCTAGCTTGAGCTTGACCTCGCTGCCTGCTTTCGAGCCTCCGGCTTGGAGCGAAGTGCGGCCGGGGAAGACTCCGATGACGTCGGTGCCCCATGAGCTGAAGATCATCGAAATGGCGTGCTGGAAGCCGGAACCGAAGGCTAGGAGGATGACGACAGTGGCGATTCCCCAAGCCATGCCGAGCATGGTGAGCGTGGTGCGGCGGCGGTTGTGCCGCATGGCGCCGTAGGCTTCTTCGAACAGGTCGCGCATCATGGTTCACCTCCGCACGGGCGGGGCGCCCGTGCCTCCACCTTCACTCTTGCCTCAGTGCTTCCACCGGTTCCAGCATGGCCGCCTTACGCGCGGGATAGAGTCCGGCTGTGATTCCGGCGAGCGACAACGAGAAGACCGCGCCGATTGCCGAGGCGGGCACAATCTTTGGCGTGTCGAATCCTTGCGGCAGGTGAACGCCGTTCAGAAAATGAATGATCAGCATGGCGGCGCTTACGCCGATGGCGCCGCTCAGCAATGTGAGAGAGGCGCCTTCGAGGAAAAATTGAAAGAGGATGCTACGGTGCGTCGCACCGAGCGCCTTGCGCAGGCCGATTTCACGAGTGCGCTCGGTGACTGCGACCAGCATGATATTGACGATGCCAATCGCTCCGAGCGCCAGCGTAACGAGGCCTACTCCACCTAGAAACCAGTCCATCGCGGTGAAGATCTTGCCCATCGTCTTCTGATTCTTCACCGTGTCCCACTCCTCCCAAGAATCCTTCACCGTGGGATCGAAGCCGCCGTGGTTGCGGGCGACAATGCGGTGCAATTCGGCCTTGGCCCCTTCGTTCTCTTCAAAGCTGCGCGGTTGATAGTTGATGAAGGAAACCGCATTGCCTTCCTTAGAGTTGTCGCCGGTCAGAGGAAACAACTCGCGCATGGTGTTGAGCGGGATAAAAATGCGAACGTTGGTGGCGTTCTGCTCTTCCTGGCCGATTTTGTTTAGAACTCCGATGACCTGAAAGCGCACGCCGTTGAGCAGGATCGTGCTCCCGACGGCGGGACGCCCCGGAAACATGTTCTTGTTCATTTCGACGCCGAGGAGACAGACACGGCGGCGCTGCTCGTCATCGTCGTCGTTGATCCAGCGGCCTACCGCAAGTGGGATGGTGCGCACGTGGTTATAGATAGCGGGCACGCCGGAGACTTGGCCGTTGGTGCTGGTGTAGTCGCTGACGGCACGGATATCATCGCGGGCGATGACTGGGGCGATGTTCATGGCGAGCGTCGATTGCGCTTTGATGGCGAGGTAATCTTCGTAGGTGAGATTGAACCAGTGCATCGAGCTGAGACTGCCTTCGACTGCCGGGACCCGACCGCCAAAAAAGAAGATGATGTTCTTGCCGAAGCTCTCAAGCTGTTTGCGATTGCCATTACGGAAGCCCTCGCCGACGCCCGCGAGCAGGAGGAGAGAGCCGACGCCCCAAGCGATTCCGAACATCGTGAGAAACGAGCGGAGCTTGTGAGCCCAGAGGGTCCGCAACGTTTGCGAGAAGGTGTCGAGCAGCATGCGCATATTGCCAACTCCAGTGCGGGGCCCGCGTTTCGCGCCTGAGGATTGGACTCGCGGGAGTGGGGAGGGTTAGCGGACAGGGAAGAGGAGTTGCTGACAGTGGGACAACAAAACGTCTAGCACGTCTTATATCGCTGGCTGTCAGGTGAGAGTTTCCATTGTATCTGGCGGAACATGCCGAGCAAAAGTTCGGCGTCGGAAGTGGTCAGATTGAGACGCCGCAAAAGGCGACGCAGTTTGTCTTCAGTTGCGCGCGCGACTTTGGGCTTGACGTAGCCAGCCGCATCAAGGACCTGGTAGAGCAAAACGGTTAGACGTTCGATTTCACCAGCGGCGGCGCCGTCATCTTTTGTGCGCCTGGCTCGCAGACTTCCGTCCTTGGTTGGCCTTGCCCGCACCAGTTCGTAGAGACAAACTGCCACGGCCTGGGCAAGATTCATCGACCCGTGTTCCGCACGCGTGGGGATGCGCATGAGCCACTGACAATGGCTCATATCTTCATTCGACAGGCCGACCTTTTCGGAGCCGAAGAGGATTGCGACGCGCCCAGCCTTCATTTGCCGGAGAATCGCCTGTGCTCCTTTTTCAAGGGGTCGAAGCTCGAGCTGCGGATCTCGTCGTGACCCAGCAGTCGTTCCGATCACCAGCCGGCAGTCAGCTAAAGCATCGGCCAGAGTGGCATACTCTTGCGCGTCCCGCAGCAGGTCGGCGGCTCCTATGGCGGAGCGAGCTTCCCGAAACGCCACTTCATACGGACGGACAACGCGAAGGTGCGGCGCGCCGAAGTTGCTCATGGCGCGAGCGGCCGCGCCAATGTTCAAAGGGTTTCGCGTGGCAAGCAGAACGATGCGGAGGTTTTCAAGGCTGTTGTCGCGAGGTGCGGAATCGGGCGGGCTCATCTCCGGTGTTCTACCGCGCTCGTGGGATTTGCGCAACTCTGACCTCGCGAGCGGAGAACTCGCACGGGCTAGCCGCCCGTGCGGAGAAAACTTATTGGTTAATCCAAACGGTTGTCGATTTCTTCACCTGTTCGTGCTGCTTCTTCAGTTCGCGGGCGATATCTCCGAGCGAGGCGCTGGCTGCCTGCGGAAAATCGGAAGGCGGACGATCGCCTTGGGCGGAGGTGTAACTCGTACCGGGATAGATGCTGGTCTCCGAACGCAAGGGAGCAAAGCCGGCGTGCTGTGTGTGCTCAGGCGCGTGGAAAACCTGCGGCTCGCTGCTGATGTATCCTGCGACACCGCCATACTGCGCAAACGCGGCGGTGGTTAGAACGAAAATGCTAAGTACGAACAGGGTCTTCTTCATGGCGATCTCTCCAAGTGGAGAAGAGAAAATGAGCGGCGGGGAACCGAATCTCGACTCTCCAGTCTGGATAAAAGCAAGGGGCATACCAAACGGCATTATGCTAAGTTGCATGATTTGCGTGGGTTACTAACGGTTACCGAGCGATAGTTACTGAGCAATTTGTTGCACATTGTGAGCGGGTGCCACACTCGAAGTGGGACGGTGTCCGCGGAATACGAGCATCGGTCTAGTGGGATTTTTCGCTTGCCCTCTGAGGAAAGAGCAGAACACACACGGCAATAAACAGCAGTAAGCAGCCAGACGCAGTGTAACGGCTCAGAGCCATTCCGCCGGCATTACGTGGCTTGTCCAAAAAATCACCGAGTGTCGCTCCGAGGGGGCGCGTCAAAATAAACGCCGACCAAAACAGGATGGTTCTGGAAACCCTGGTCCAGAAATACGCCACGACCACTAGCGCGAGTAATCCCGTGAACACCAGTGCGCCACCTTCGTACCCGAGGCCGGCTGTGTCTGCTGTCCAGTCTCCTAATGCGGTGCCGAGGGTTTGCGAAAACATGATGGTGACCCAATAGAAGATTTCCGACTTGGGCTCGACGATCGAGCTGACGGAGATTGTGCCCATGGTTCGATACCAGATCGCCAGCGAAACCATGAGAAGGACAAAAAGCAACGCTGTGCCACCCGCATATCCGATCCCCAAGGAACGATCCGCGAAGTCAGCTAGGGTCGTTCCCACTGTTGTGGTGGCAATGATGGTTGCCCAATAGAGAAAAGGATGAAATCGCTCGGCTTTGATTTGCGCACCAACAAAAACCAAGAATATGGCCGCAAAAATTGCCGTCCCCACCACATAGCCCAAATTCATGGACATAGTGACGGCGTCGCCGCCCGTTTCCCCCAAAGTGGTGGCAGCAATTTTGATCACCCAGAAATAGAGGGTGACCTCTGGAACCTTACTCAATGTGCGCTCATTACTCGTGTGCATTGGAACCTTTCCCGAGCATCAAATGGCCGGGAACTGGAAACTACTTCGTTGTCTCGGCGGGCAGCTCTACAGAGCAGCTCCAAGGTGGGATAAGATTATCATCGATGAAAAATTGGACTGTAGTTTTCATAGCCGCTATTTTCGCCTTGGTGTTGATGCCGGTGACTGTCGTTGCCGCGTCGACCGAATACAAAGTAATCAAGACATGGAAACCTGGCGGTGATGGGGGGTGGGACTACCTGACTGCGGACAGCGCAGGGCATCGCCTCTTTATTTCGCGATCCACGCGAGTGATGGTGATCGATACCGAGTCGGGGAAGCAAGTGGGAGAGATACCAGACACATTGGGTGTGCACGGCATCGCGCTCGACCAGGAAATTGGGCGCGGGTTCACGAGCAATGGGCGTGAAGATTCGGTGACGGTTTTCGACCTGAAGTCGCTGGCCGTCGAGAAAAAGATAAAAGTGGGAAATGGACCGGATGCGATTTTGTACGATCGGTTTTCGAAGCGTGTATTCACGATGAATGGCAAGAGCAATGATGTTACGGCTATCGATGCGGCCAAAGGAACCGTTGTTGGAAAGGTGGATCTTGGCGGAAGGCCAGAGGAGGCCGCGAGCGACGAGCATGGGACGGTGTTTGTGAACATCGAAGACAAGTCGGAGCTAGTGGCCATCGATCCGCAGAAGTTGGTGGTGAAGTCGCGCTGGAAACTGCCCGACTGCGAGGGGCCGAGCGCGCTTGCCATGGACCGGAAAAACCGGCGACTGTTTTCGGCTTGCTCGGAGAGCAAAAAGATGCTGGTGATCGATGCCGACGGCGGGAAAACTTTGTGGAGCGGTTCGATTGGCGCAGGCGCCGATGGGGCCGGTTTCGATGCGGAGCGCGGGCTGGCATTCGCGTCGGCCGGCGACGGTACGATCACGGTGATCAAGGAAGAGAGCGCCGACAACTTCAGTGTCGCGCAGAGCGTTAACACGCAAAAGGGTGCGCGCACGATGGCGCTCGACTCCGCGTCACACCGGCTCTTTACCGTGACGGCGAATGTCAGCGGTACACGCGAAAGCCGAAAGATCGAGCCCGATTCATTCGTCGTGATCGAGGTCGAGGGAACGCGGTAGTATTGAACAGCTTGAACAAGCAAGCCTGGGAGAGTTCTTTGCGAGCGAAGCCGGTGGGGTGGATTCCATTCTGTTATCTGCTTTTTTCTTTATCCGCGCTCGGCGAGCCTGCGGTGCAGCCCAATGAAACGACGCGGCGTCTCGCGCATGACATTTTCCAACAACTGATCGAGATCAACACGACCGATTCCGTTGGCAGCGTGACGGCGGCGGCGGAGGCTATGGCGCTCCGCTTCCGCGACGGCGGGTTCGCCGACAGCGACATTCACGTTCTCGGACCGAACGACCGCAAGAAGAATATTGTGGTGCGCTTGCACGGGTCGGGCAAGCACAGGCCGGTGCTGCTGATCGGGCATCTCGATGTGGTAGAGGCCCGCCGAGAGGATTGGACTACAGATCCTTTCAAGTTTGTCGAGCAGGAAGGATATTTCTACGGGCGCGGGACGAGCGACATGAAGGACGGCGACGCGATCATGTCGGCGACGCTGATCCGGATGAAGAAAGAAGGCTATATTCCGAGCCGCGACATCATTCTTGCCCTGACGGCCGATGAGGAAGGCGGAGTTTCGAACGGCGTGGATTGGTTGATCAAGAACCACCGTGAGTTGGTCGACGGGGAGTTCGTGCTGAATCACGATGGCGGCGGCATCCTTGCCGATCACGGGAAACCGCTGGTGATGGAGGTGGATGCGACGGAGAAGCTTTACGGCGATTTTGTGCTGACCGCGCGGAACCCCGGCGGGCACAGCTCACTGCCTCGGCCCGATAACGCGATTTACGAACTGGCAGCGGCGCTCACGCGAATTGCCAATTATCAGTTTCCGTTTGAGCTGAACAGCATCACCCGTGCCTATTACGAGCGAGCCGTGAAAACGGAAAAGGGCGAGCGCGCTGCCGACATCGCCGGCATGCTGAAAAATCCTCCGGATATGGATGCGATGCAGCGGCTGTCAAAGGATCCGATCGATAACTCGACGATGCATACCACTTGCGTAGCGACGCGCCTCCGTGGCGGACACGCGAACAACGCCCTGCCGCAGACAGCGGAGGCGAACGTGAATTGCCGCATCCTGCCGGGACATTCGCTGGAGGAGACTCGTCTGGCGCTCGAGAAAGTTGTTGCCGATCCCAAACTCAAGGTGCAGTTCCTCGAAAATAACAACGAACTGATGGATCACGGATCGGACCGGCACAGCTACCTTCCGGCAGCTCCGCGAAAGGAAGTTTTCGACGCGCTCGACAAGATTGTGCCGGAGATGTGGCCGGGGATTCCGGTGTTGCCAACGATGAGCACCGGCGCGTCGGACGGCGTTTATACAAATGCAGCCGGGATGCCGACTTATGCGGTGTCAGGCGAGCAGGAAGACCGCGACGACGTACGCGCTCATGGCAAGGACGAGCGCATCGGCGTGGAAGCGTTTTATCGAGGCGTGGACTTTTATTATGCGTTTCTGAAGGAAGTCACCCAGCAGTGAGCGCCGCACGACCTAAGAAAAAAGCCGAAATGGGCACGCAGTGGAGCACGGAGGAAAATCTGCTTACCGTGGCCAGAGCCATCCGAATGTTCCTCCGACGAGCAAGCCGTAGATCAGTCCGTCGAAAGCCTCTTTTAACGTCATTCCCCACGGCTGTCCTTTCCAGATGCCGTTAGCGAGCGGTCCAATGCCGTACGCCATGAAGGCGGTCGCGCCTGCGATGCGGAAAACGAATAGATAGTTTGCGCCCGACGGAACACTGTGGAAGCTGATATACGCAGTGAAAAATCCTACGAGCAGGCAGTAACCGAACCACGATCCCAGATACTTGCCCATCGCTGGCGGCCCGCTAGGCAGGACCGTCAGAAGTCCGACCGGTCCCTGCTTGAACTTCTCCTGCGTTGCTGGCGATTTCATATCCTTGTGAGTGGTGAAGGGGAAGTGATAGTAGCCGGGCTTGAGGCCGGCGCCCCGCAGTGCGCTGAGCGTCTGTTCTTCATTGGGAAGTTGATAGCAATCGCTCTGGTGATACTTCAGAACCATGTGCAGGATGGAACTCGCGACGAAGACGATGACAGCAGAAAGAAGGATCGGCAGCCACAGTGCGGTCAGAAATCCCATGCAGCCTCCGGCGGTGTCGGCGGGGCGCCGACGAAGTGAAGTTCGCAAGGGAATGTACGCTGGCGTGCAGAGCAGGTCAAGACGAAAGTTTGGGCACGCAATTTCGTTCAAGATCGACGCGTCTCAGTTGTCGAAATATGGATCGAGCGTGAAGAGGTTCTTGAAATAGCTATCCGTCCAGTTTGGCTGCAGGCGATCAAGTAGAAAGCCCTCGCAGGCCCCAAAGGAATAAATCACGGTGCGCTTCCACTTCACAAGGTCGGCCTGGCCCAATTCTCGCATTGTCTCGTTGCGAAACCGGGCGGCGTAAGCGGTGAATGGCTCGTAATCGGGAAGGGCAGCGAACTCGGGCGACGGCTCGTAATGCGCTGCGGCCTCCGCTGATTTCACCTGGATGTAACGAGCAATACCTTCCTGCCAGAGTTGAAAACTGAAATATTTGCGGTCCTCGGGTGCCATCTGCCCAAGAAACTTCTTGCGCTCGATGCCATATTGCCGGGCAAGAGCGCGAAACTTTGTCTCTTTTTTTTCGTTAAGAGCCGCCAGGAGCAAGTTGCGTAGATCGGCGAACGAGCGGGCGATCTCGGCCTTCTCGTAAGGGAAGGGGTAATTGAGCATCCAGCCGCCAGTCTGATCGCCATGCGCGAGATTTAATCCGTCGATTGCTTTCATTATCCCTGGCTGTGTGTGCTGCAGTTGATGAAAATGTTCGTGCATTAAAGTAATGAGCCAGGGCGTGCAAGTTTTGGCTTCCGTGTTTTCCGGTTCGCCGATGACAATGACCGGCCGGGGACCGAAAACAGGAAACGTGGCGAGAAGATTGACGGAAAAATGCTTCTGGCGCGCGTAGATAAAGTTCCCAATACGCTCGAAATCGGCGGGAGGGTCCGGATGGTGAGTGAGGAATTCCCCGTCGTTGGTCACGAGCAGAAGTGGAGCAAGAGTGCGCGACCAATCCGGCCAAACGTCGGCGGCAATCTGCGGAGCCAGCCGGTAGAACTCGCGAATGAGAGTTGCGTCCCGGGGGGATAATTGCGGAGTACGGACGTCTTCACCAATCAGCTTGGGCGCGTCCTGCGCGATTGCCACGGGCGGGGCCGGGAATAGCGATAGTGAGAAGGCCAATAGGAACGCCCATCGGTATTGCATAGCCATAACGTTAGACGACCGGCTCACGTTGCGGTGAGCGCGCTCGGCGCTTTATCGTATCGCACTCCCGTTCACGGCAACTTGCACTACCGATTTTGCGCCTCTACGGTTCAATCTCTATAGTCACTCGTGTTCGGTGATCTGTTCTGCAGCCGCCTTCCTCCTGCGCTGCCAGTTCACTCCGGGCGCCCGTTGCCCGGCACTCTTGCGGTAAGTAAAAGCGCTGTATTTAAGAAAGGGATAGGTGTGTCCATGCGTTTCGTTGTACCCGTGCGTGTGATTGCAGTCAGCTTTGCTTGGTTTTCATTGATCATGTTGGCGAACCCCGCTTGGGCGGGCTCCGGGCCCGACAACAAATATTGCCAGGTTGGCAACCATCCCACTTTTGGCGATCACGATGGAACGGCTGCGTTACCGCAAGCATGTATCTACACGGCGGAGTCAGCTACTCCCTCAGGAGGGAAACTGATCAGCGTAAAAGCGGGCGGCGACCTGCAAAGCGCGTTCAATGCGGCGCAATGCGGCGACACGATCAGCATCGATCCGGGCGCGGCTTTGGTCGGCACCTTTCACCTGAATGGAAACAAGTGCGATGCCAATCACTGGATTACGATTCGGACCTCGGCACCGGATTCCAGTCTGCCGCCCGAAGGCACAAGGCTCACGCCGTGCTATGCGGGCGTGTCTTCTCTGCCGGGCAGGCCGGATTACGCGTGCTCGAAGGCGCAACGGGTAATTCCGCAAATCGCCAGCCCGAAGACAATGCCAGCCATTCAGCTCCGCGACGGAGCAAGCCACGTCCGTTTCATCGGCCTGGAAATCACGCGCAATGCCGGGACAGGATTCATTGGGCCGTTGATCGGAGTGGAGAAGGATTACGAGGCGAACAACATCATCGTCGATCGCTCGTGGGTGCACGGCTCGAAGCAGGACGACACGGCGTCAGCCATCGCCTTCGACGGCATCACTTACGGCGCCGTTATCGACTCCTACCTGAGCGACTTCCACTGCACCTATCACGGTAATGGATGCACGGACGCGCATGCGATCGGTGGCGGGAACAGCACGAATCCGGGTGGGCCATACAAAATCGTCAACAACTACCTCGAAGCCTCCGGGGAAAACGTCATGTTCGGCGGAGGCCACGCGACCACAACGCCGGCCGATATCGAGATTCGCCGCAACCACATGTACAAGCCGATGATCTGGATGAAGGGCCAGCAAGGTTACGTCGGCGGGAAAAACGGTAATCCATTCGCGGTTCTCAACCTGAGCGAACTCAAGAACGCGCAGCGTGTGCTCTTCGAGGGAAATGTGATGGAGAACTCGTGGGGAGGATTCACGCAAAACGGCGCGGTCATTCTGCTGACGCCGAAGAGCCAATACAGTAAGGCCAAGCATCAGGGAATATGTCCTGATTGCCAGGTTACCGACATCACCATTCGCTATTCGCGTACCAGCCACAGCGGGAAGGGAATTGCGATCGCAGCCGGTTTGACAGGAGAGCCAAAGGGCAAGTACCAGGCGAAGGCCGCGGCGCGCTACAGCATTCACGACATCACGATGGACGACATCGACGCCGCAAAATACAAGGGCGGCGGCGCGCTCTTCCAGGTGCTGAATACGTGGCCGCAGAATGGATTGAACTCGATCCTTGTCGAGCATGTCACAGCATTCGGCGATCCCGGCAGTTCGATGCTGGTCATCACCAATCCGACGAATTTGCCCAAGATTCCCAACGTCGGATTCACCAACAACCTGCTGCTCTCGGGACGATATCCGATCTGGAACGATGGCGGAGACAATCCGTGCGCGACGTCTGTTTATCCGAAGCCAAATCTTGACAACTGTTTCGCGTCATACGCATTCACCACCAATGGAATAATTGGATCGCCGGATCAGTATCCTCCGTCAAAGTGGCCGCCCAACAACATGTTTCCCCCGAATCCGCAGGCTGTTCAGTTCGTGAATTACAACGGTGGCGATGGCGGTGACTATCACCTGCTGTCATCAAGCCCGTATAAAAATGCCGGTTCGGACGGAAAAGATCTAGGAGCCGATATCGACACGATTCTCGCAGATACGGACGGTGTGGAGTAGTCAAGTCTCGGCGGGCGTCACTACCGCCGAAACAGTCGCCACGGGGCGGCAGCGCTATGCTCTACTGCGGTTTATCGAGAAGAGCAAACGCCGTCCCGGTCGATTCAGAACTCAAATCGAAGACAAAAGTCATCGTCCGGTCGTCGGTGCAAACCACCCGCGAGAATCCATATCCCCGCAAGCCGGAGATGAAGTGATCGTCGAGGAGCCGATTGCAGTCCGCCAGGCTTACCGCGAATTGATGATGAACATATGCTGTGGCGTCCAGCCCCTCGGCCGATAAATTGTAACCAGCCGGGGTGCGCGCACCCATTTGCTTGATCACCGATCGCCGAATCATTTCAACGTAGTCCCTGCGCGAGTCGACAGCGGTGACATTTTGCACGACAGGAGCGAAAGCGAAGGTAACATCGCTGTCGTCTGTGCAAATCAGTTTGGTAAAGCCGAGCGTCCCGAATCGAGCCACAAGGCGCTCTGTCAGCATGCTCCGGCAAATCGACGGATTCATCAGCTGTGCGTGATATACAAAAAAAAGCCGAGTCTGGCCCGGCGACTGAAAGTCTGTAGGCTGGAGCAAGCTGCGAGCCTTTCCTTGTAACAATTGTGGATTGGGCGAGATGGCTGACGAAGTTCCTTCTGGCGGAGGCGTTTTGTCCCCACGCGGCCGTGAGGATGCCGGCCACAAGCCATGAGGCAAAAGTAATCCGACTTGCGAATGCCGGAACGGCGAACCCTCCTGCCGCCATAGTTCTCTCCCAGAGCCGGTCTGTCTAGAGATGTCAGGTATCAGCACGCATGGGCGTCCGCGTGGTGGTGACAAAACATACTCCGATGTTATGTAGAAGACAAGGGAGCTTTTTTGAGATGGAGGAAGCGTTTCAGCCTTCCCAGACGAAGGCGTCGAAGACCCGCTTTGATTCGAAGCCGATGCGGTGGTAGAGGGCGATGGCGCGGTTGTTGGCTTCGGTGACGGTGAGGGAGATGGCATTGAAGGACCGTTCGCGGAGGCTCTTGGTTGTCGCCGCGAGCAGCACGACGCCGAGTCCGGCGGAACGATACTCTGGCAGCACGCAGACCTGCGTGATGTGCCCAACATCGTCGCGCACTTGCGAACAAAGAATTAAGCCAGCCAGCGTGCGGGTACGACGCTGGAAAATGACGAACGAGGAATTTGGATCGAAGACGCCGCAGCCGGGAAAGCGCACGATGTTATTGAGGAAACGCAGCGACCCGGTCAGGGTGCGGTACTGATCGTTGATATCTGAATCGACGTGACCGCGATACGCGGCGGTGATAACCGCAGCGGCCGATTGGTAGTAATCCTCCGACCACGGCCTCAGTTCAAACTCAGCCTCCACCGGCGGCGCAGTTTGTGGATGGGCGGCCATCTCGAAATTCATAAAGACGCGCGGATGCCGGCTGAAACCTTGCGCCAGAAACGGCTGCGCGACTTCCCCGGTCTCGTGCGGCAAAAGCTGCGCTTCGATGCGGTGAATGCCAGGAGACTGCTGGAGAGTTTCGATGACGTGGGTGAGAAGGCGTTCTTCGATTTCGTGGCGGTTCGCGGTGCGGCCTCCATCGCGGACGAATAAGTCGCCGATGACACCCTTACTCTGCTCGTAAACGAAAAAAGAGTAGCCGTAAATGCTGCCTCGCTCGATGGCAGCGTAGCCCGGAAGAATTTTCGCTTCCATGTAACGCAGGATCATCTCGGCGGACTGCGAGTAATCCCAGGCTAGAAGACTCCCCCAGAGCGCGATCTCTTCCTCAAGCAGAGGACGGAGGTCGGCGGAGGAGAAATGGCGGAGGTCGAGGATTTCCATGAATCAGCTTCTGTGCGAGCGCTGGCTTCTAGCTAAACCTACTTCACTCCTATCCAATATAGTTCGAGCTTCCGCGCAGGAAGGCTGGTTAAGTATGACACCTTGCGGCCGGGGATCAGCGTGGCGAACTCGGTGCCGGTGTTGGCAGCGGCGACCAATAGATGCGGCTGGCTTGGAATTTCGTTGTTCTCATAAGTTTGGGTTGCACGATCCAAGTAAAAGTCCAGACCGTATTGGGTCGTACGGCCAACATGATACAGAGCGACCGGCACGGGCTCGCGCGAAAAATTCTCGATTGTGGCGGCAATTGGCCGCGACGATTGCGTTGCATCGATGGCCGGGGCTGCGAAACGAATCACGGTGGCGACGCTTAGGATGATGGAGAGAATGGTGACCTGGCGCAACATCTGCGGGCGGGATGGCATGATCAGAGTGGCGGCAATTCCGATGGTGAGGGCCAACGAGATCGCCGCTGTGAAGAGCGTTTCGGGAGTCATCGTAAGGCGGTGCGTATAGGCAATGCGTGCGGCCGAGAGCGCGGCAAAGATGAGACCTCCGCAGAGAATGGCGTGTAGAACCGCGAGGCGAAAAGGGACTCGCGGTTGACGTTCGCGTCGATCGGCCAGATGTTCGGCGATCAGCAGTGCGGCCGCTGGAACTCCCGGGAGAATATAGCCAGGCAATTTCGATTGGGAGAGACTGAAGAAAAGGATGGGAACGATCATCCACAAGAGCAGAAAAAGAACCCAGGAGTCGTCCGGGGAAGAAAAGGCTTCGCGCTTTTCTCGCCAGATCAGTCGCAGGCGTTCGGCGATGGCGAGGATCAGCCACAGAGTCCACGGCATCGCCGCGAGTAAGAAGACCGGGAGGTAGAACCAGAACGGCTGAGGATGGTGATAGACGTTGGTCGAGAAGCGGGCGAGGTTGTGCTCGAGGATGAAGACACGAAAAAAATCAGGATTGCGGAGTTGGACGAGGATGTACCAGGGCAAAGCGACGGCGAGGAAAAGAGCAATTCCCGGAAGCCAAAAGGTGCGGAGGAGGAGCTTCGAGTCTCGTCTAACAATTGCGAACAGAATAACGATGACCACAGCAAGCGCTGGCGCGATGGGCCCCTTTGCCAGCATGCCCAGTGCAATCGCGCCGTAAAAAATCGCAAGATCTGTTTTGCGTTGATTTTCGGACCACGCATACCAGGCGAGCAGGGCGATGGTGAAAGTTGCTGTCAGCGGCATGTCGGTCGAGGCCGCGTGGGCGAATCCGATTATGCCCGCGCTTCCTGCCGCGATCAGAGCCGCATCGAGCTCGGTTCCGGCGCGAAATCGGCCCAGGAAGAAATAGATGAAGGCGATCATGAGCGCGGCGTCGATCGCTCCGGGGAGGCGCGCGCATTTTTCGGTCACACCAGTGGCGGGCAGGAATGCCCGCCCCACACGATACGTGAGCATCGCCTGCCAGTAATAAAGTGGAGGCTTTTCGAGCCAGGGCTTGCCGTTGAGGGTGGGCGTGATCAAATCGCCGCGGTCGAGCATCTCGCGCGCGACCTGCGCGTAGCGCGGTTCGTCGGCGCCGAGCAGGCCAAACGCTCCGAGTCCATAGAAGAGTAGAAATGCGCAGCAGGCGATGAGGAGAAGGATTTCGGTACGGGCTCGCATGGAGTTAGGCAGGGCGCGGCCTCAGTAGTGCCCAGATGCTGATGAGAGTCCAAACACCTTCAAGCACGAGGAAGCCGATCTGAAAGGGATGGAGCGCAATCCACCAAAGGATGGCCGAGCCAGCCGCGTTGAGAATGTTGTAGGCGGGCCGGCGCGCATTGATCCAGGCCATCTGATGGCCGACATAGGCGATCAGGATGAGGAGCGCTCCGACGAAGGAGATGAGTTGGCGAGTCAGGTCCATGCGTTTCCGTTCAAGTTCGTGCGCTTTTCGAGTTCCTAATCTGATGACGGATTCAATTCCACCGGTTCGGTGCGAAGCCGGTCAACGACACGTGAAACCGCGACAGCGAGCGGACCATCGACCGAAAATCCGCTGGCGCATTTATGGCCGCCTCCACCGAAGTGCTCCGCGACTTTTGATACGTTGATCCCGCCTTTGCTGCGGAGGCTAACGCGATAGCGTTTGTCAGAAAGCTCGCGAAAGAATATCGCGACCTGCACATCGCCCATCGAGAGCGCGTAATTGACGAGTCCTTCGCAATCTTCCTCGCGCGCTCCGAAACGCTCCATCTGCTCCTGCGTAACCCAGATCCAGGCGAGCGGACCTTCGCGGTGGAGATGGCTTAGTGCGGCTCCCAGCAGGCGCATCTTGGCGGTCGAGTGGCCGAAATAAATGGGACGAGCGCACAACGCTGGGTTGGCCCCGGCAACTACCAATTCGCGCGCGACGGCGAAGGTGTGCTCGTTCGTACCCTCGAACATGAACGAACCGGTGTCTGTCATGAGTGCGGTATAAAGGCAGGTCGCAATGTCGCGGTCGATGGGGACGCAGGCCCGCCGAGCCAGTCGATATACAAGTTCGGCGGTGGCCATCACGCTCGCATCGATCCAGTTGATGTGCGCGAAGTTCCGGCCGCTCACGTGATGGTCAATATTAATAAGGAAGCACTGGTCGAGGCCATGCAACCCGGCGCGCCGCGTGCTATCGCATTCGAGCAAGATTACCGCGTCGTTAGAGGGTACCGATTCAGCATGGATGGCGCGCCCGGCGAAGGGCAGGTTCTGATAGATGCGTGGGACGCCATCGTAAGTTACGACCTCAGCGTCCTTGCCCATGGCGCGCAAGATTTGTCCGCAGGCGAGGGCCGAACCGATGCCGTCGCCATCGGGACGGGAATGCGACGTCACCACAAAGCGGTGACGCTCGCGGATCGCCTTGAGGACCTGGTCGAGCATAGAACGAGCTCTCAGCTTTCAGTTGTCAGTTCTCAGTAAACCCCGCGCTCGCGGCAGTGAGGAAACGACGCCGAACATTGCTGACGGCTGACATCTGGCTCCTTACCGCTTACGGTTGACTGCTACTTCTTCCGCTTCTTCGCTCGCTCTAGCAGTTCTTCCACTCGGTTCTCCAGTTGTTGCGAGCGGTCTATCTGAAAGTGCAGTTCTGGGGCGCGACGCAGGCGCAGACGATCCGCCAGTTCGTGGCGGATGAAGTTCTTGGCGGCGTTTAAGCCCTGCATCGTGTTCTCAGCTTCCGCGTCGTCGCCGTCGACCTCGACCACGACATGCGCCGAGCGGCCGTCTTCAGCCATTTGCAGGCCGGTGACGCTGGCGAGTCCGATGCGCGGGTCGGCGAGTTCGCCTTCGAGGATGGTTTCGATCTCCTCGCGCAAGGCCTCGCTCAACCGCTCGCGATGATATTTTTGATTGCGTTTTTCCATGAAGAAAACCCTTAAGAATAGCAGAAAGAGGGTGAGTTTACGGCGGGCCAGCGGTCAACGGCCGGCGCAACAGGCCGCTGCCGCGCTTAGAAGAACTCCACGAACGAGTCTGCGACTTCGGCGCCGTGATTGTTCGCGATGCGAAAAGCGGCTCGTTCCACGTTCTTCATTAAGCCTTCAAGGTAGTCGCGAGAGTGGGAGATCGCGACGACACCGATCGTCGCCTGGTTCCAGAGATTGCTCGGGTCAAGCTCCGCGACCGAGACGTTGAACGAGGCTCGCAATCTGTCTTTCACGCTGCGCACGACCTGGCGCTTGTCTTTCAACGAATGCGCCGCTTCGATGCGGAGTTCGAGAGTGAGAGAAGCGATCATGCTCGCGAACTACATCGGCGTGCTGCCCTTGAACAGCCAGAACAGCTCGATGATCAGAATGATGACCACCAGAAACTCCAGCACAAACGCGCGGCTTTGATGGAATTGGTCGACCATGAAGCGGTAGAGTTCTTCGGCGGTGTGGACTTTTTGGTTGACCAGGTTTTTGTAATCGGTGACGCCGATCTTTGAGGCTGCGACCTTATAGAGGCGCGCGGAAAACATGTCGCTTAGAAATTTGATAGCGTTGTCGGCGCGCTCGGTGAGTTCGTCAACGTCGAGCAGTACCGTGTGCAGGCGCGTGGCACGGCGGGCATTGCGCCAGCGGGCCCAGATTCCCGTCGAGCCGTGCTCCATGAAGTCGTAGACGCTTTGCAGTTCGCGCGTGAGCAACTCGTCGTAGTGGCGGAATTCGAGGAGCTGTGAGTTGGCGTATTCGAGAAGCTGGATCGCGGGTTCCGCGCCCGCGGCCGTGTCATAGATGAATGCGCCGTTCCAGCCGATTACTACGAGGTCGTTGGGGTAATAGGAAATTCGCGATTGCAGAATTTCCTGGCGCTCGCCGTCGGACAGCGGAAGTGTTTCGCCGCGAACGATCTGTGCGATGCGCCCGCCTTGGGCCGCAAGCAGGTCCGATGCTGATGGATTGCTTGCGCACTCGCGCACATGGAAGACGAAGTAATCTTCCGTCAGCCAGTCGGCATAGACGGTCGACCCGCCAACTTTTAAGTTGGCCTCGGTTTTCGGTTCGTCGCCATCGGATCGCTGGTCCTGAGGTTTGATCTCATAGGGCTTGACCAGCGCGGGATAGGCGCGGTCGAGTTTTTGCTCGACGATTTTTTTAGCGAAGCTGGTAAAGTCGGTGTCCCAGACCCAGCGGCTGGCGAGGCGCACCAGCATGTCCCAGTCGCCGACGAAGGGAAGCTCAAAGACGACGCTTAGAACGCCGTAGTCGTAATACTTGATCTGCGCGTCGAGGCGTTCGCCGCTGTCAAGGACGAGCGGTTCGACACGCTCGACGACCGGCGGTCGCTGGTAGCGGACGTATCCGGGAGATGGATGCTTGAAGCTGACGTCCTGGCGGCGGGCTCCGAAGATGGTGCGGAGAAGGTCGAGGCGGATTTCTTCAGAAACATCGAATTGAATGAGGACGTGGACGGAGCCTTGAAGTGTTTTGTCTGGCTCTTTTGTCGCGAGGGAAGCCGAGGACGCAGATGTGGCCGACGGAGCTGTTGGCACCGGCTTCGAGTCCGGAATCAAAAGCGTGGCTTTCTCGGAATCCATAGACCTTCTTCATTGTATGGCGGCTGGGGCTAGCGGCGCTCTCCGCAGGAGGAGCCAAATTGCGCCTATCGCTAGGGCATCACCAAAATGGACAGGGTTGTACCCCCCCTCCCCCCCTCCCTATGCTCCTCCAATAGAATCATAAGTTTAGGGAGAAATTCCTTGCAAAATATTGATTGCAGGCGGCTTATAAGTAAAATCTTGAAAATAATGATGTTAGTCTCGGAAAATCGGCGACTTCCTTTGGTTGTTGCGGCTAAAGTATTGATTCTAAAAGGTAATATTTGCAAAATATTCAGAAATAGCCAGTTAGGGAATTCTCCCGGAGGGAAGGCTGAATCTCTCCGAGTCAAATTGACAAATATCGGTCTTGTCATCAGCCGCCTTCTGGAAGGATCGGCTGCCCCCGACTGCGGGGCGCATACACATCCATTCTACCTTGACGAGTCAAGGGATTCTGCACAGCGAATTTTGAGCGGCGACGGAAACTGCGGCTAAGGCCGGGTTCAACACAATATGTGCATCGAGTAGGATAGCTTCGCGTCAATGAATCATTCCCGGTGAACTATGGAAAGCGATCCGATTCTGTTCCGCGATCTGACTTACATTTTTGTGGCGGCGATGCTCGGGGGGCTTGCGGCGTGGCGGCTTCGTCTGCCTTTGATAATCGGATTCATCGTAGGCGGGATTGTTGTCAGCCCGTTCACGCCGGGGCCGCACCTTTCGCAGTTGCACACCTTTGAAGTGTTCGCCGAGGTTGGCGTCGTCTTACTGATGTTTTCGATCGGAGTGGAGTTTTCTCCGCAGGAATTGATGCGGGTGAAATGGGTGGCGATTGTGGGAGCTCCCATTGGAATTCTGGCGATGGTGGGAATCGCCGTCGCGACCTCGCACCTGATGGGCGAGAGTTTGACCGATGGCGCCGTGATTGGGGCCTCGGTCGCGGTGGCGAGCACGATGGTGATGGCGCGCTTGCTGACGGACTCGGGGCGGCTCGGCACCAGTTATGGAAGAGTGATGATCGGCATCACGCTAGTGGAAGATCTTGCGGTGATCTGCATGACGGTTGTTTTGCCGGTGCTTGCGGGTTCGGGCGAAGGACGAGCTGCGAGAGCCGCGTGGGCTCTCGGAAAGGCGCTTGTTCTTCTTGTGCCGCTGGTGTTTCTTGCGATCAAGGTGATACCGCGAGTGCTGCGGCGCGTCAAGATGACCTGTAATTCGGAACTTCTGCTGCTGGTCGCGATTGCAATTTGCCTGGGAACGGCGTCGCTGGCGCAGGCCGCGGGTTTCTCGGTCGCACTCGGAGCGTTTCTTGCGGGAGTCTCGATCAGCGGATTGCCGGACCTGCATGACGCGCACACGCAATTGATGCCTCTGCGCGATGCGCTGGTGGCATTGTTTTTTGTTTCGCTCGGTACACTTGTCGATCCGAAGACGCTGTGGAGCAACCTGCCGCTGCTTGGCTTGATGCTGCTGCTGATCGTTGTAGCGAAGTTCCTGGTCTGGACAGTGGTGGTTTTGCTATTTCGCTATCCGATGGGAACTGCGATTGGAGTTGCCGCTGGGCTGACACAGATTGGCGAGCTGTCGTTTGTTGTGGTGCAGGTTTCGCGATCGTCGGGGATTGTGGAAGAGAATGTGGTCACGGTGGTGATTGCGGCGTCGCTGATTTCGATCCTGCTCAATGTGTTTCTTGTGCGGGCGACGTTCGAATGGCTGGACGTGAAGTTCCCCGAGCCGCAAGCGGCGTAAATAACAGAAGAGAAAGGGCGTGGATTTCTGTGGCGAGCGTGTCTTGACAGCCGCTTTCGGGTGGGCTACAAGTGAGCTAATTGGGGTAGTGCACGATGCGCTTGCTTCGTTCGATTCTCGTCGTTCTACTGCTGAGCATGGTGGCCTTTGCCACTGCTCTGCCATTGTGCGACGACCCTTGCACTCTCTTTAATGAAGGCGACGCTACCGCTCGCGTCGCGATGGTTGCCGCGCACGGTATCCGGCTACAGCACCCTTCGAGCGCCTCTTCGTTTGCTCCGCAGACGGTTACCGGCCGTCTTGGAAAGCAAATTTCTAATTCCGAGCCGCGTTCGACGTACGAGCAAAAGCCGCGTTCGACTCCGCCACTGCGGACGTTCCTCTGTACCTTTCTGATCTGAGATCCAGCCCATTCCGAGCAAGAGTCGGTCCGGAAATAGAAGATTTCCGGCCGGGTCTAGTGCCGCCGAGCCGCGACGAATAGCAGGATCGGACCTGTCTGCGTCTCGCAGCCCTGGCATGTCACCGCCATGGACGGCTTCGATTTCAATCTCAGCTGCGTGAAAAAGGAGAATTGATATATGACGCAAATTGCATTGAAAGAATATTGGCACGATCTGTATCGCGAGGCGCTGATGGAATCCGATCCGGCAAAGTCGCCTCTCGTGATCGAAGAGGCGTACCGTGCGGCGCAACGGAGAGCCTTGGAGCTTTGGAACGCTCGCTCTCCGGAAACGAAAGAGCGGCACGAACTGGATGCCGCGCTTTATTTTCTTGGTCTTTTGAGGATGGCGGCGCGGGAGGAGTCCCGATCCTCCCGGCCGGTCGAGATCCTCAGGAGTGTTTCCTATGAGAGCTAATGTCGGTTGTGTTGAGATGCTCTCCATCGCGCAAGTCGACAAATTCGAGCCACAGCCACGCCCTGCTTTGGTTCGGCCTCGATCATCGCCATTGATCAAGAGCGGGACGAAGATCCTGATTGTGGATAACGACGAAGACGTGCTCATTGCCCTCGAGCGCGTGCTTGAAGACGAAGGTTACGCGACGGCGACAGCGCACTGCCTTGGCGAGGCTTCGCGGTTGTTGTCGTGCAGCGCGTGCGCGGGGCTGGTGCTTGACGATTACTTGTCGGAGGTCGACTCGATTGTGGCTTTGACCGAGTTGCGGCGATTGGGAGTGACGCCGCCGGCGGTGGTCGTTACTTATCATAAGTATCCGCCGACAAGTTTGCAGGCTCGCCTGCGCTTGCTAGGCGTGGGCGCGGTGGTGAATAAACGAGCGTATTCGAGGCTGGCGGTGAGCATCCGGGAGTTGTTGGAGCGCGGGCCGACGGAGAGGACGCGAGCGCTGGGAGAGTGGGCGTAGAGATGAATGCGTGGGGATACACTGGTTTCGCGTAGGATAAGAGGCCAGTGGATCTCTACGTGATTGCCGGGCCGAATGGAGTGGGGAAGGCGACGTTTGCGCGGGAATTTCTTCCCAACTATGCGGACTGCAAAAATTTCGTCTGTCGGGAAAGCAATTGATGAGCATACGCGGCTCGGGTTCCCGGTCTATGTGGAAAGGGGAGGATGCGCTATGGAACTATCGACGGACGATGTGAAGCTTCGCGCTCGCAACGGTCGACGGAATGGCCCCGAGTCTCGTCAACAGTGAAAGAGTTTGGACCGGACATGGACTCGCCACGGAACCCGCAGGTCCCAACCTTCGACTTGTGGCTTGCGACGATCTTCAATCACGAATTGTCCAAGCCTGCGTGGTATTGGGATAGCGGTTTCGACGATTGTTGGGGTCGCCTCGGAATGACAGATGGCCTAACAGTCGAGTACATGACGCGTCTGTTCCGAGATCCTCGAGCCTTAGAGCATTATTCCGACAAACAGGTAGCTCAAGCAATCTGGTTCCTTATCGGCGAATCGTCGCCGGGGCGATCGGCTTATGCGTTGTTGAACCGTGACGTGGAGATTCATGCGCGAGTCCGGTGCGTCGAATCGATGAAGAATTTCTTCGGAACCTTTGTCACGCAAAAAGCGCTGGGAGCGGCCGACACCAAGCACAACGACCTGCACATCTCGTTGTACATGTGGTGGGACATATTTCCCACGTACGGTGGCCCTAACACCGGAGACTCTGAACTTCACGATGCTTGTCTGAAAGTTATGTCGGAAATCCTCTCTGTTCCGAACGAACTTTGCCAGTTAAGTGGGCTGCACGGGCTGAATCATTGGCATGTGCATCATAGGAATCGCGTCGAGCAGATCGTGGACTCCTTTCTTAAAGATACGACGAAATTGACGCCGCTCGTTATCCAATAGGCTTATGATGCGCGCTCGGGCGCAGCGCAGTAAGCTGCCAAGAAGAACACGAGGTCGAGCTTCGCTAGACAGGACAGCCGAGAGCGGCGGCCGCATCGTGGTGCGAGAAGCTACCTTCTTCTTGCTATCGCCCAGAGAAGCGCCGCGCCTGCCGCTATTCCGGCTATGGCCAAGCCGGTGCGCTTCATGGATTTTTGAATCGCGGCCTCGTGCGGTCGGAGCCACGCGTCTTCGGGATAGTTTCTTGGGGCGGCGTCAAACATCGGTAAGCCTTCTGGAGTTTCGGTGGATTCGCGCAATGCCATTTGCAGGACTTCTGCCAGGTGCAGGGCGTGACGGTCGGTTTCTTGGGCGATTTGTTCTCGGCAACTAAAGCCGTCGGCGATGATTAACCAGTCGGTGGGGGCTTGGCGGACGGCGGGGAGGAGTTCGAGTTCGCCGATGGCGCGGGAGATTTCGTACTTTTCTTTTTCGAAGCCGAAGGCTCCGGCCATTCCGCAGCAGCCGGGGGCGGGCGTGGTGAAGTCGATGTTCATGCGGCGGAGGACGGACTCTTCGGCGGTCATGCGCATAATGGCTTTGTGGTGGCAGTGGCCGTGGACGAGGGCTTTGCGGGCTAATTTTGGGATCGGAAATTCGGACGCGAATTTTTCCAGGAATTCGCTGAGCAGGAAGACTTGTCTGGAGAGCGCGTGGGCTCGGTTGTCTTGGGGGAAGAGATTGACCAATTCGTCGCGGAAGACGGAGGCGCAACTGGGTTCGAGGACGACGATGGGCGTGCGGGTTTCGATTTCGGGGAGAAGTTCGTCCATGACGCGGAGGAGGAGAGCTTTCGCGCGGTCGAGTTGGCCGACGTCGTAGAGGGGGCGTCCGCAGCAGAGGTGGGCGCGCGGGACCAGGACGTTGAAGCCAGCGGCTTGGAGAACTTCGGCGGCGGCCTGGGCGGTCGAGGGGAGGAAATAGTTGTTGAAGGTGTCGGCCCAGAGGAGGACTGGGGCTAAAGCCCCTTCTTTATTGTGCCCTGAACGCGGCGCTGAAGAGCCGCTCTTCCACGGCGCGTTCTGGCTTTCACACGATGCAGAGTTTCGATTTCCAACTGCCGGCGGGACGCCGGTGCTCTGGTTGTACCACCAGTCTTGAAATGTTTGTGGGGCTAAGGCCGGGAGTCTGCGGTTCTTTGCTACACCTGACGCTAACTTTGCGAGATCGCGGAGACCTGGGAGTTGCGTCGCGATGTTTACTACGCCTGGGACATACGAGGCGGCTCTTACTGCTACGTCGAAATTTGCTAGCGCGGCGGCGTTCAGCGGGCGGCGGTTGGTTTCGTAATAGTGAGAGAGGAATTCGGACTTGTAGGTGGCTACGTCTACGCCTACCGGGCAATCGCTTTTGCAGCCTTTGCAGGAGAGGCAGAGATCGAGCGAAGCCTTAACTTCCTCGCTATTCCAGCCGTCCTTAATTACCTCGCGCTCGGTCATTTCCCAGAGGAGATGGGCGCGGCCTCTTGTGGAGTGCTCTTCTTCTTGCGTGACGCGATAGCTGGGGCACATGACGCCGCCTTCTTCGCGGCGGCATTTGCCTACTCCTACGCAGCGGAGAGTCGCGCGGGCGAGGCTGCCTTCATCGTCGGGAAATTTGAAGTGCGTTTCGGGTTGCCACGGATCGTAGCTGGCGCCGAGGCGGAGATTTTCGTCGAGCTTGTTGGGGTTGATCAGCTTGCCGGGATTCATCTTCCAGTCTGGGTCCCAGAGCTGTTTGAATTCGCGGAAGGCCTGCATGATTTCCGGGCCGAACATTTTGGGGAGTAGTTCGGCGCGGGATTGGCCGTCTCCGTGCTCGCCGGAGAGCGAGCCGCCATAGCGGACGACGAGGTCGGCGGCCTCTTCCATGAACTGGCGGAATTTGCGGATGCCTTCGGCGGATTCGAGGTCATAGTCCATGCGGGTGTGAACGCAGGCGTGGCCGAAGTGTCCGTAGAAGGCGCCGTCGTAGTGGTAGTCGCGCATGAGCGCGCGGAGGTCGCGAAGATAGGCGCCGAGTTTTTCGGGCGGGACGGCGGAGTCTTCGAAGCCCTCCCAACGGATGGGTTCGCCGGGAACGTGACTGGTGACGCCGAGGCTGGATTCGCGAACGTCCCAGATGCGGCGCGCCTGGCGGACATCGGTGATGAGACGCATGTCGGGAGGAGTGGCGTCGCGATCAAGGATTTGCATCAGGTGGCGGGCTTTGGCTTCGGCTTCGTCGGCGGTGTTTGCGCCGAACTCGACCATGAGCCATCCACACCCTTCGGGGAGGAGCGCGAGGCCGTCGAGGTTTAGGCCTTTGCGGCGGCTGGCGTTAACGATGACGTCGTCGAAGCCTTCGAGGCCGATGGGGCCGTGCTCCATGATTTGCGGGACCTGGTCGGCGCAGATGAAAACGTCGGGCCAGCCGATGACGAGGAGGACGCGGGCTTGCGGGCTTTCGACGAGGCGGCAAGTGGCTTCGAGCGTGGTGGCGCAGGTGCCTTCGGAGCCGACTAGGGCTCGGGCGACGTGGAATCCGTTTTCGGGGAGCAGGTGGTTGAGGTTGTATCCGGAGACGCGGCGCGGGATGTTGGGGAACTGGCGGCGGACCTGGTCGCCATAGCGGTCGGCGAGTTGTTTGAGGCCGCGGTAGATTTCGGCGCGGCGACCACCTTCGTTTTGAACGCGAGCGAAGTCTTCGTCGGTGGTGGCGCCGACGTGGAGGCGCTGGCCGTCGTAGGTGAGGACATCGAGCGACTCGATGTTGTCGTCGGTCTTGCCAGCCATGATGGAGTGGACGCCGCAGGAGTTGTTGCCGATCATTCCACCGAGGGTGCAGCGGTCGTGGGTGGCGGGATCGGGCGCGAAGGTGAGGTGGTGCTTTTCGGCGGCGGCGCGGAGCGAATCGAGAACGACGCCGGGCTGAACGCGGGCAATGCGGCGCTCGGGATCGATCTCGAGGATGTTGGACATGTACTTCGAGAAGTCGAGGACGACGGCTACATTGCAGCATTGGCCGGCGAGGGAGGTGCCTCCGCCGCGGGCTAGGAGGGGAGCGTGGTGGTCGCGGCTGAGGGCGATGGCGGCGATGACGTCTTCTTTATCGCGCGGGATGACGACGCCGATGGGGACCTGGCGATAGTTGGAGCCGTCGGTGGCGTAGAGGGCGCGGGCGCTGTTATCGAAACGGACTTCGCCGCGCAGGTGTCGGCGGAGGGCGGCCTCGAGGGATTGGGCGTCGACGGCGGCTGGGGTGCGCGTTGCGGTGTCGGGCATGGGTACAGAGCATTATTCGGGAGAGAGATGTGGAGCGCAAGGAGATTGCGTGAGGTCAGAGGTCAGAGTCCCAAGAGAAGCGAGACCTGATTTGAAACAGAAAAAAGGCTGCAAGACTATCTACCCGCAAAAACTGATTTGACAGGGACGCGGATGGGAGTAACATGCTTTTGCTTGCCGGGACGGGCGCCCGCCACCCACCTTTCCCAGGGTTCAGTGAGCAACTGTGAATGTCGTAAACAGCACTTATGAAAATCACTGACACAATCGAATCTTTGTTGCGGTCGAAGGGACGTGACCGGATCGTTTCGGTTAGTCCGGAGCAGTCGGTGTACGAGGCTATCGAGAAGATGGCATCGGAGGGCATTGGCGCGCTGCTGGTGATTGCCGACGGGAAGCTGGTTGGGATCATGTCGGAGCGGGATTATGCGCGTAAAGTGATCCTAAAAGGGCATTCGTCGAAAGACACGCCGGTGAGCGCGATTATGACTTCGCCGGTGGTGTTTGTGGATCGGCGGAGCACCGTTGACGAGTGCATGACGATCATGACGAATCGGCGGTTTCGGCATCTGCCGGTTGTCGAGAATGACCGGCCTGTGGGAATTATTTCGATTGGCGATCTGGTACGTTGGATCATCTCCGGGCAGGCACAGGCGATTGAAGAGTTGGAGGGATATATCTCCGGACAGTATCCGCGGTAGGGACAAAAATGTAGGGGCAATTTTACAGATTTATGTCATTTTTATTGGTATTTTAGGGGTACAATCCTTTCCGTCGTGCCCGTACGTGGGGTTCGGGCCATCGGTAAGCTTTTCGCGGACACGCCGAAATTAAGTTCTGGAGGCTTGCATGGAAGAGACACGGGCCACTGGGAAGTCTGCGGATCAACATGCCGTACATCACGAAAATCGCAACACCTGGATATTCACCTGCTATGCGATTTGTGGGGTCGTGTTTTTCGGGGTACTGGCTTATTACACGTCGCTGTATTTGGCGAAGTAATCAGGGTTGGCGGGGGCGCCCTGTCCTCGCCTTTGTTCGTCGAAGTTGGGCATGCCGGCGGTAAGTAGTTGAAGTGTCTCTTGCGGGCTTCCTGCCCCCTTCTACTACGGTAATGAGTTTGTCGTATCCGCCGCGCTACAATCATCCGCATGAATAAGCAGGAGAAGCTTGAGCAGCGACGGATAGAAGCTCTATCAGAGATTGTCGGTTCACGGCTGGAAGTGGAGCGTATGGCGCAACGCCCGCGCCGCCCTGACGACTCTTTGAACGTTGCGCTCTTCCAAGCCGTAGCGAAAAAGCTAAGCGAGATCGAGGAGAGTGCCAAGAAAGCAACGAACGTTAACGATCTTAACGACTTTATCGAGGATGCGGAGGCGCAGGAGCAATTCAGCGCTTACCTTTGTCCAGCTTCGGAAGTGCAGGACGAAGGGAATTTGACGTTCGATTTGATCGAGGTTTGGGGCGTTCCGAAATCGGAGACAAAGAAGTTACGCGATAATCTTGCCCGGAAATTAGAAAGCAAGGATGCTGACGAAGCTCGCAGTGCCCTATTTCAACTGTTCGGAGAAGAGAGCGAATGGGATGATTACATCGATGGCTACGAAGAGAGGATGAATGGTCTTGCGTGGAAACTGTTTGCCGCCATTATAGCGCTGCCTTTGGCGGCGGCCTTTGCGATTCACTTTACCTATCGTTTCTCCCCTCTACTCTTCTTTGGTCTGTTTTGTGCCAGCGTGGCCGGGGCGTGCGCCAGCATCATGGCAAAAATGCCACCATTGGACTTGAGTCTATCGGGGGAACTCAGCGCCTATCGTCGCCGAATATTTAGCAGAATTGGTGTCGGCGTTGTCGCGAGCCTTATAGGATGTGCATTGCTCGCTTGGGGCTTCTTTCCTATCTCAATTCAGGGCCAAACCTTCGCCGATGACTTGAAGGCCACGTCCACCACAACGTGCACGGGGGTTACGACTCTCGTGCTCATCGGTATTCCTATGTTATTTGGATTTAGCGAGCGGACCTTGACATCCTTCGAGCAGCGGGTTTTTGGCAATTCGGCTCGGTTGCGACGTCAGAATGGCGGCTCTATTTGACACCCTCTTATCGCGTCGGCGGGATGGACTAATGGGCTTGCTCTTGATCCTGATCGCGCTTCCTGCCGTAGCGGAAAGCCAAACCTAGACCTAACGTCACAACTCCCAAGGGTGGAATTACCAGAATGACTATGCCGCGCGCGATGGCGCGCTGGCCGTCTTTGGAGGCGGCCTGCGCGGTGCTGTAGCACATCGCGCAGCCCTGCCCGACCGCGTAAGACGGAGGCAGCATCAGGATCGCGAGCACGATCAGAATACGCCGAAGCCTCACTTGACCCCCAAATTCAGTATCCTGAACGCGTCCGGGAAGAAGACGATCATCATGGCCAGGCAGAAGACGAGAGAGCACATGGTGAGGTACTTCATGTGCGAAGCCTCGAACTTCATATGCATGAAGTAGCCGATGATAAGCGCGGCTTTGACAACGGAAAGGCACATCAGGATGGAGAGCATGCGCTTCGGCTCCATGTTCTGATAGCCGAGATAGACTTCCATCGCTGTGAGGATGAGGAGCGCGATCCAAACGATGAAGAACTGCGTCATCTTGTGATGGCGGTGCTGCTCGGCTACCCGTCCTTCGAGTTGTAACTGGCCAGCGTCTTCCATGTTGGGCTCCTAGATGATTTTGGTGGACATCAGGTAGACGAGCGGGAAGATGAACATCCAGACGAGGTCGACGAAATGCCAGTAGAGGCCGGCGACCTCGGTGTCGGCGGCGTCGTAGACCTTGGGCTTCAGGAAAAGGATCAGGGTGCAAATCAGGCCCGTCACCAGGAGTACGTGCGCGCCGTAGTGAAACGGGCTATAGGCAGGCGTCAGCAGCCATGCGGCCAGCCAACTGGCGAAGATGATGGGGATGAACTTCTTTCGAAAGGCGATGACGCCGAGATAGACGACTCCGAGCGTGACGTGGAGCATATGCATTCCGGTGAGGCCGAAGAATGTCGATGCGAATTGCGGAACGGATTTGGAGACGCCGGCAAATTCGGAGGCAGTCTCTTGGCCGGGGACGTCAGGAAAGATTGGAATGCGGAGGCCTTCGGCGATGAGGTTGCTCCACTCTTTTGCGTGAAGAAGGATGAAGCCGATGCCGCAGGCCATGGTGGCTAAGAGCCAGAGTTGGCGAGCACCTTCTTTGCCTTTGGCGGCGGCGTTAACAGCGAGGACCATTGTGAGAGAACTGGTCAGGAGAAACGCGGTCATGATGGTCGCGTTGCGGATGCTGCCCGAGTGGAAAGGAGTGGGCCAGTCGGCGACGGAGATGCGCCCGTAGCTGTAGGCGTAGAGGAGCGCGCCAAAGGTGAGCGAGTCTGAAACGAGGAAGAGCCACATGCCGATTTTCTTCGAGTAGGTGCCGAAGAGAGAGGGCTCGTAGACCGATACATTGTGCGTCACGGCAGCTTCTGCCATGCGTTCTCCTTAGTTGATGACCTCAGCGGCTAAAGCCGCTTTCGTGCTTTGCTCGTAATCGCAGCGCTAAAGCGATGCGCCACCCAAAAGCCTTAGTGCTACCCAGAGGCGTGCAGGGACTAAAGCGCCGATTGAATTACACGGTTTACCCGGCCCTGAAGGGCCGCTCTTCCATGGCGCTGCCGACACCCAGTGACTTTTTACCGCCGGTGATTTCTGCTGCCAGGGCGATCACCACTCCTTAGAGACTCCGTTACTTAGCACCCAAATTTAGTGCGCGAGTTCCATTAATGCGAAAATGTAAACCCACATCAGCGCCATGAAGTGCCAATACCACGCAGTTACGTCGACTACGATGTGGCGCGATTCGAGGCTGCGCCGCATTATCACTGTCGATCCTGAGATTAAGAGAGCGAGCACACCGCCTAGAAGATGGAGGGCATGCGCTCCGGTCAGCAGGTAAACGAAAGAACTGCTGGGGCCGCTGGCTACGAAAAAGCCGCGGGCGGCCAGGTCTCGCCATGCCAGGAATTGCCCGGCGAGAAAACCGAAACCGAGCACTACCGTGATTCCTAGCCACGGGAATTCTTTGTCGGCGCCGATCGAAACGCCGGGGATTGAGTTGACTGGCTCAAGCGCCACGCGCTGGGCTGTCCTGCGACGGGCTAATTCAACCGTCACGCTGCTGACAAGCAGAACAATCGTGTTGATCAGGAACAGCGTGTTCGGCAGCGGAACTGGAAGCCAGTCGCGTCGAACTGTATTGGTGGCCGGATCGAATGTGGGCAAACCTTGGCGCACTACATACGCGCTGGTGAACGACACGAACAGCATCAGGATCGGAGTGAGCGCGATCAGCAGGCCGAGGCGGGCTCTGCGCAAGCGAACGGCGTGATCGGGCGATCCGAAATCTGGACGACCGTCATCTCCACCGCCTTCGATTGGAGGCAGATTGTTGCGGTTGCCGCGAGAGGTTGCGGGAACGCGAGCCGGAACGGTTGGAGTGAAGGTCGCCATAACTTCTGGATCCTAGTGAGTCACCACCGTTGCCGGATCGGTTTGCATTACATAGTCGCGAGGAGCGCCGGGGACGCCGAACTCGTACGCGCCGTGGTTGACGACGGGAATGTGTCCGCCGAAGTTGTCGTGCGGCGGGGGACTCGCGGTCGTCCACTCGAGCGTTGTGGACTCCCATGGATTCTCGCTGGCCTTTTTGCCCTTCGCGAGGCTCCAGATCAGGTTGGCCAGGAAGATCAGTTGTCCGGTGATGGTGATGAACGCCGCTACGGTGATAAACTTGTGCACCGGGAGCAGCGCCTGCAAATAGGGAACGTCGGGTTGCGAATAGCGGCGCGGCTGGCCGGCTAATCCCAGATAGTGCATGGGAATGAAAATCGCATAGGCGCCCGCGAACGTAAACCAGAAATGCACTTTGCCCAGCGTCTCGTTCATCATCTTCCCGAACATTTTCGGGAACCAGTAATAGAAGCCGCCGAGGATGCCGAACATCGATGCCACCCCCATGATCAGGTGGAAGTGCGCGATGACGAAGTAGGTGTCGTGCAGGACGATGTCCAGCGCCGGCTGCGCGAGGAAGGGACCGGTTACGCCGCCGGAGACGAACAACGATACGAATCCGATGGCGAAGAGCGCTGGAGTGGTGAAGCGGATCTTTCCCTGCCACAGAGTTGCTAACCAGCAGAACGTCAGAACAGCGGAGGGTACCGTTATGGCCATCGTTGGAATAGAGAATCCGTAAGCCGAGTACGGGCTCATCCCGCTGACGAACATGTGGTGGCCCCACACGGTAAAGCTGAGGACCACGATGGTCAGCATGGAGTAGACGATCGTTTTGTAACTGAAGACCGGTTTGCGCGAGAACACGGAAAGAAGCGTCGAGACGATTCCCATCGAGGGGAGGATCGCGATGTAGACCTCGGGATGGCCGAAAAACCAGAACAGGTGCTGCCAGAGCAGAGGCGACCCGCCCTTGTGTGCAGTTACGGAGCCGTTAATCGTTCCTGCGGGGACGAAGAAACTTGTGCCCAGGTTGCGGTCCATTAATAGGAGAATGCAGGCGGCAAGCAAAACGCCGAATGCGAGGAGGCCTAAGATTGCGGTCAGGAACCATGCCCAGCAAGTGAGCGGCATGCGCATAAAGGTCATGCCACGGGCGCGCATGTCGAGCGTTGTCGTGATGAAGTTCAGGCCACCGAGTAATGCTCCGACACAAAAAAGCGCAATGCCGATGCCCCAGAAATCCGCGCCTGCAGCTTCACCTGGACCAGAAGACTGCAACGCACTGAGCGGCGGATAACCCGTCCATCCGTGAAGAGGAGCGCCACCGGTTACAAAAAATGCGCCGACCATCACGACGAAGCCGACGAAGGTGATCCAGAACGAGAGCATGTTCAGGACCGGAAACGCCATGTCGGGCGCGCCGATTTGAATCGGCAGCGCGTAATTTCCAAAGCCCGCTTGCGGAGCGGTGGTCAGCACGAAGAACACCATGATGGTGCCGTGCATGGTCACAAGAGTGAGATAGGTTTCTGGTTTGATTTCACCGAGGAAGGGCAGCGCCACGTTCGGCCAGACGAGGTGAATACGCATCAGCAGGGAGAGAAACATTCCCACGAAAACCGCGACTACGCCGAGAAACGTGTACTGAATGCCGATGACTTTGTGGTCGAGACTGAAGATCCACTTGCGAATGAATCCCTGGGGAGCGTGATGGGCTGAATGGTCCTGAGTAGTCATCATTGCTGCTTGTCCGCCTCCCGTGCCGCTTGCCACTTGTCGAAGTCGTCTTGCGAAACCACGCGAACGATAGCGTGCATCTTGTAGTGCCCGAGTCCGCAAAGTTGCGAGCACACCACGTCGTAGTCACCGAGCCTGGTGGGCGTGAAGTGCATGTGGATCGCGAGGCCAGGGACCGCATCTTGCTTCACGCGCATCGCGGGCACGCCAAAGCTGTGAATGACGTCGTGGGCGCGCAGGATTGCGTCGACTTCTTTATCGACCGGAACGTACATGACGCCCGAGACGAAATCGTCTTTGGACGATGGGTCGCGCGTATCGAGTCCGACCGCGCTCTCGCCTCCCGCTGAAGCATCTTCTAACTCCGGCTTCGTTGCGCCGAATTTCGCGTCGGGTCCGGGATAGCGGAAGTACCAGGCAAACTGCATGGCGTTGACTTCGACAACAGTCGCGGTTGGCACCGGCGGACGGAAACGTTCGGCGGCCCACAAATGGCCACCGAGGAGATCGACACCGATGTCCACGGCCATGAACAGACACGCTGCGAACACGATGGTGAGAATTTCCGGACGCGTGTGCCCGCTGAGATATCCCGCCCGCTCCTTGCCTTGACGGTCACGATATTTGAAAAGGATGTACGCGAGTCCGAGCTGCGCCACCAGGAAGCAAATGGCCATTGCGATTCCCGTGTTTACAAATTGATGGTCGAGGCCAGCGGCCGCGGATGAGGCGGCGGTTTGAAACCACCATGTTCTGGCTGCGAAGAAATATAAGCTGCTGCAAGTGAGTAAGCAGAGGAACAACAACAAAACGAGGCCCATTAAGCTCGACCTCCCGGGTGCGGATGGAAGATGGCAGTAGTGCGGGAAACGCCTGATGCTAAGCGAGTTTCAGCAACGAAGAAGGATGTACCGGTTGATGCCAGCCGGATGACACAGAGAAGAACCGGACTCAGATCCATGGATCAGCCCCCAACTCTGTTTGTCGAAAATCGGCTTCCCCACTAGGTTCGGGGCAGTCGAACCGATGCGGCGCCCCGTAATGGGGCGAAGTGTATCACAGGTAGTCGAGAAATGTGCAAGCGAGTTTCCATAGGTTTGTTTCTCGGAATGGAGTACTTGTAAATTTCCTGCAACTTCTGCGGATGAATTTCAGAGATACGTTGACGGACGCGATGCTTTTTTGTAACATCGCGCGCATCGGTAGGGTCTGGGGTAATGGTGAGGAATTCGAAACGTGTTGGTGTAGTGCTCTTCCAACTCGGTGGACCCGACTCGCTCGCCGCGGTCGAACCATTCCTGTATAACCTGTTTTGCGATCCGGACATTATTGACTTTCCCTTCTCGCGCATCGGGCGGAAGCCTTTGGCGAAACTTATTTCGACGACACGCGCGAAAAAAGCCGGGCAGCACTATGCGGCGATTGGCGGTGGATCACCGATTCGAAAATTTACGGAGCAGCAGGCGGCGGCGCTTGAGGCGGAGTTGCGAAGCGAGGGAGTGGATGCACGATGCGTCGTGGCGATGCGATATTGGCATCCGTTTACGGCCGAGGCGATCGCGCAGTTAGAAGAAGCGTGCGTTGATAGGATCGTGCTTCTGCCGCTTTATCCGCAGTATTCGAGCACGACCACCGGCAGCAGTTTGAATGAGTGGCGTCGGCGATGGACTGGCGCCGCGCCGGTTTCGACCGTCGAGATGTTTTATCGAAATGCGATTTACATCGACTCTCTGGTAGAGAGAATTAATGAGGCGCTCGCGCGGTTCGGTTCGGCGGGAAATCCGGAACTTGTCTTCAGCGCGCACAGCGTACCGGTTTCGGTGATCGAGAAGGGCGACCCTTACCAGACGCACATCGAAGAGACCGTTGAACTGGTGATGGAGCGCGGCGGGTGGAATCATCGTCACCGTCTTTGTTACCAGAGCAAGGTGGGCGCCAGCAAATGGCTGCAGCCTTCGCTGCACACGACGCTGCGGCAGCTCGCGGCGGAGAGAGTTCGAGAGGTTTGCGTTATTCCGATCTCGTTTGTATCGGACCATGTCGAGACATTGGGTGAGATTGACCATTGCGCTCGCGAAGAGGCGCGTGGACTCGGCGTGGAAAAGTTTGTCATGATGCGAGGTCTGAACGACTCGCCGAAATTTATACGCGCGCTGGCCGACATTGTTCTCGCCGCGCTTACTCATACTCAAGTAGAAAATCAAGACGGAGACCGTGTGGGAGAAATGGCGGCGCTTTCGATGGCCGCCGACTGACCAGATTAAAAGCTGAGGAGGAAACATGGCAGATAGTCCGGAAGTGGGCAAGGCGCCGCAAGCGCTGCCCCCGGAAAAAGCTGCGCCCGCGGCGAAGCCGAGCGCAGCGACTCCTTACGTTGGCTCGGCCGTGGGCACGTCGAAGGCCGCAGCGTCTGCGGGTGTCGCCGCTGTCGGGCCAGAAGACAATAAGGTCAACCAGCAACGGCGGCGGTTGGCTTGGGTTTCCATCACGGCGTTTCTTACTGCGTGGTTCCTGGCGTTCTTCCGCTTCTTCCTTCCGCGTACGCTCTTCGAACCGTCCACCGTTTTCAAGATTGGCTATCCATCCGACTACGGCCTTGGCATCGATACCAAGTGGCAGCAGAAATATCGCATCTGGGTAGACCGCAGGCCGGACCGTATTTTTGTTATCTATGCGCGCTGCACTCACCTCGGATGCACTCCCGATTGGAAGGCTGGCGAGAACAAGTTCAAGTGTCCGTGCCATGGAAGCGGCTACGACGATGAGGGCGTTAACTTCGAGGGGCCTGCGCCGCGGCCCATGGATCGCGCGTATGTGAAAAAGGGGCCAGATGGCCAAATCATCGTCGATACTTCGCGGCTCTTTTCGTGGCCGAAAGGTCAACCGAGCCACTTTAACGATCCCGGCTCGTACTTAGATGTCTAAGCCTGACGAAGCAGAGAAGAGACCAAAAATGCCTGAAGAGACAAACGGAAAGAACGGGAAGTCGACCGGACTGGTCGAGCGGGTAACAACCGGCGTTAAAGAAGACGTGCAGTCGCTCAAAACCGACATCCCCGCGAAGGCCAAAGAGCAGATTGATCTGCTCAAGGATCCGACAAAGACGCAGGTGTACACGTCGATCTTCCGGCACAAGCACGACGACACGCCGCGAAATCGAGCGCTGGGCGTGCTTTCCAACGTGTTTCTGCACCTGCATCCGGCCAAGATCAATCGCGATGCGGTGCGCTACAACTACACGTGGGGCATGGGCGGGATCACGTTTTATCTTTTCATCGTCCTCACTTTTACCGGCGTCCTGCTGATGTTCTATTACCATCCGACGAAGGTGCAGGCGTTTCGCGACGTGCTTTACCTGGAGCACGACGTTCCCTTCGGGAAGCTTCTGCGCAACATGCATCGGTGGGCGGCCCACCTGATGGTGATTGCGGTGTGGCTGCATATGTTCCGCGTGTTTCTGACTGGGTCTTATAAGAAACCGCGCGAGTTTAACTGGAACATTGGGGTGTTGCTGCTGGTGTTCACGCTGCTGCTTTCGTTTACCGGATATTTGTTGCCTGACGATCAACTTGGATTCTGGGCTGTTACGGTCGGAACGAATATGGCGCGCGCGACTCCGGGACTTGGACATGAAGGACCGTTTGGTCCGCAGCTGGGCATGACTCCTTATAACGATGTGCGATTCGGGTTGCTAGGCGGATCGATCGTCGACGCTAACGCTCTGCTGCGGTCTTACATCTGGCACTGCATCGGCATTCCGATCGTCGCTTCGGTGCTGATGATTGTGCACTTCTGGCGCGTGCGTAAGGACGGCGGCATTTCGGGTCCGGCGCAAGTGGTGCTGGCGTCCGAAGTGAAGGAGGCGCGAAAGTAATGGACTGGAGACAACTGTGGGACGTCGCTTCCGCGCCTGACAACGTGCCGATCGTCGCGCTGATTCCGTTGCTCGCGTTTTATATCTGGCTGGCGTGGAAGCAGGCGCACGCCAACGATCAACTGATTGAGCAACTCGAAGGCGACGCGGCGATGGCGAAGACGCACCATCGCAAGACGTGGCCGTGGCAGGCGGGATGGCAGAAGGAGATTCACGTCTGGCCATTTCTGCTGCGCGTGGAATTTTTGGCGGCGATCATCGTCACGCTCATTCTGATGGTGTGGTCGATCACGCTGAACGCGCCGCTCGAAGAGCCAGCGAATCCCAACCTGACGATGAATCCGGCGAAGGCGCCTTGGTATTTCCTCGGGCTCCAGGAAATGCTGGTGTACTTCGATCCGTGGATTGCGGGCGTGGTGATGCCGACGCTCATCATCATCGGGCTGATGGTGATTCCTTATATCGACACAAATCCATTGGGCAGCGGATATTACACGTGGAGGCAGCGCAAGTTCGCGATTGGGACATTTCTCTTTGGCTTCATCGTACTGTGGGTCGCGATGATTATCATCGGGACGTTTATTCGGGGCCCGGGCTGGCAGTGGTTCTGGCCGGGGCAGACGTGGGATCACAATCGCCTCATTTATGAAGTCAATCGCGATCTGCCGGATATTTTCGGGATCACCGCAAATTGGGCGAAGGCGATCTTTGGACTGATTGTCGTGGGCGGATTTTACGGGCTCGGCGGTTTCTTGCTCCACGCCTTTTTCCGACGCAACAATCCGAAAGACTACAAGCGCATGAGCCTGCTTCAGTACTCGATCATGATGTTTTTCGTGCTGACGATGTTTGCGCTACCGATCAAGATGGCGCTACGGCTGATGTTTCATATTAAGTATGTTTGGATTACGCCCTGGTTTAACGTTTAGTTGCTAGTTGCTAGTTGCTAGTTGTTGGATTTTGGGCGTTAGGCCTTGGGCTATGAAAGTTGGGTTAGGTGAAGCTGTAGCGCGGACAGGAGTCTCCGCGCCACATGTGCTGTTTCGAGGAGGAAGTGGTGCCTGAAAAGCCCGTCCCCGAGAATGATCCGTTAGTTCAGAAATCGCTTGCGACATGGTATGTCGTGTCGATGGTGTTGCTGATGGCGTCGCTGTTCTGGGCCTTGTGGGATGAGGCTTTCGGGCAGCGGCCGTGGAAGGCGTATCAGCACGAGTGGGGCCAACGCTATTCGGCATTTCTAAAGACGGCAAAGTCGACTTCGGCGGCGTCGGAGAAAGAGGTTGAGGGCAACGGCGACTACCTCACACTAAAACAAGACTATGAGCGGGCGTTCAAAGCTGCTGAGCCTCGCACGAAGGAGATTAACGAGAAGCTGCGCGATCTGAGCGCGAAGATTCTGGCCGTACAGAATGTGTTTACCGACCGGCGCGCGTATGTCAATGCGCTGACTTACAACATTGAGACCACCGAATCGCAATCGTCGAAGCAAAGCAAGCTCAACGAGCTGGCCAACTACAAGAAGGAAACTGCGGCCGTCGTTTATCCCGATGGAACCAGGAAAGACTACACGTTCCCACAACTCGAGGAGACTTACAACGAACTGAAGGCGGAGCGCACGGCGCTGAGCGCTGAGCTTGGTGAAGTGATCAAACCGGTCAGCGAGCGCAAGGAGAAGCTCGACGCTTACATTTCCGAGCATATGGTCGATCTGACTCCGACGCAGATCAAAGGCTTGCAGGACAAGACCGAGGCTTGGGATCCGACGATCATGCAGATCAATGTGGCCGACGCGAATATCGTCGATCGCTGCGAGTCGTGCCACATGGGAATTCGCGAGCCAGTCAGGCTGAGTGCGGCGTCGATGTCGCTCAAAGGGCAGAGGCCTGACGACTACGCGCGGGCATTTACGAGTCATCCGGAGAAACAGCTTTTGCAGACGCATGATCCGGACAAGTTCGGATGTTCGCCTTGTCATCAGGGGAATGGGCGCGCGACGACGAGCGTCGAAAAAGCGCACGGAAATTATGAGCACTGGCTATGGCCGATGTTTCCAAAACCGAATTTCGAGGCTGGCTGCCAGACTTGCCACGCCGCCGACATGGTGCTGGTGAGCGGTAACGTCGGATGGACGATCAGCGAGGGCAAGGACTTGTTCCGGCAGCGCGGTTGCGTCGGATGCCATCGCTACGAGGGCTACGACAAGGAGCCGGAAGATATCAACTCCATCGCGCAGCAGATCAAACAGATGGAGACGGAGAAGAAGGCGAACCTGAAGCAGTCGGCGTATTTGATGAAGCAGGCTGATGCGGCGGAGACGAACGAAGAAGCGAACAAGCTGAACGATCAGGCAGTGGCGCTTAAGGTCGAGAACAGCAAGCTGGATTTGCGGATCGTGCAGCTGGATCGGACGACGAAGAGCCTGTTACAGGATGTGAAGAAGGTTGGGCCGAATTTGAAGGATGTTCGGCTGAAGCTGAATAAGAACTGGATTCCGGTGTGGCTGAAGAAACCGACGGATTTTCGTCCGACGACACGCATGCCGAACTTCCGGCTGAACGACGATCAGATCAAGTCGATTGCCGCTTATATCTGGCAGTCGGGCTTGACGGATGAACCCGCGAAGCAACCGCCCGGAAATGCAGGTCATGGCAAAGAGTTGTTCGAGACTCGCGGTTGTCTTGGTTGCCACTCGATCGAAGAAGGCGATCAGATGGTTGGTGGAACATTTGCCGCGAACCTGACTCGTGTGGGCGAGAAGGCGAACTACGACTATCTGGTTCGCTGGGTGCACAACGCGCGGCAGAGAACGCGTCCTTATTGCTTGTACGAGAAGAAGGATATTGGGCCGGAGGATTACGCGAAGAAAGGATTGCCTTACGTGTTCGACTTGCAGCACAGCAAGTGTCCGAATGACGGGCACGAGTTGCAAGTGCAGAACATGACGGTGATGCCGAGCCTGCGGCTCTCTGACGAAGACGCGCGCGATGTGGCGTCGTATCTGGTGACGCTGAGGAAGAAGGACCCGAGTTCGTATCCGGATGCGGCGTTCATGGACGATCCGAAGCTGAAGGATGAAGGTAAGAAGTGGATTAAGCATTTTGGCTGCGCGGGATGCCATGAGATTTCTGGACTTGAAGATGAAGGGCGAATTGGAACGGAGCTGACGTTCGAAGGCAGCAAGCCGATTGAGCGCCTTGACTTCGCTTTGCTGACCGAAGTGGCCGAGCGTGGAACTGGCGAGCCGATCAAGGATGCCGATGATTTGGCGCGTCTGCCTGAAGGTCCGGCAAAAGGTCCGTGGTATTCGCATCTTGGGTTCTTCGAGCACAAACTGGCTGAGCCGAATATCTGGGATCAGGGGAAGATCAAGTCGGAGACGGAAAAGCTGCGCATGCCGAATGTGCATCTGCAGCCGGAGCAGATTCGCTCGCTCACGACGTTCCTGCTGGGGTCGCAGGAGAGCGGATTGCCGCAGTCGTATCAGTACAAGCCGCTCGATTACCGGCGCGATATTCAGGAAGGCTGGTGGGTGGTCAAGAAGTACAACTGCATGGGATGTCATCAGCTGATTCCGGGCCAGAAGACGGCGCTGATGGGCATGCAGCATTACCAGGAATATCCGGAGCAGTTGCCGCCGAAGCTGTTGACGGAAGGCGCGCGCGTCGATCCCGCTTGGTTATTGCGCTTCCTGACGAATCCGGCGCTGAGCGAGACCGATACGAATCGCAACGGCGTGCGGTCCTATTTGCAGGTGCACATGCCGACGTTCAGCTTCTCGGAGAATGAACTTGGAAAGCTGGTGCGATTCTTCGAGGCGCTGTCGCGGCAGTCGTTCCCATATATTCCAGATACGCAGCCGACGCTGACGGCCAAGGAGATAGACATGGCGCGCAGCTTGTTCTCGAGTAATGCAGCGCCTTGCCTGAAGTGCCATGCGACTGGCGATCCGGCGCACGACAAGAACGCGACTGGACCGAACTTCCTGCTCGCGCGCGGACGGTTGAAACCGGATTGGATGGAGCGCTGGATTATCGATCCGCAGGCGATCAGTCCGGGAACGTCGATGCCTTCGGGACTCTTCAAGCGCGATGGCGATCATTGGGTGTTCTCGGGTCCGACTCCGTCGTCGTTCGCGGGATATGACAAAGATCAGACTAAGTTGCTGGTTAATTACATCCTGCAACTTACTCCGGAAGAGCAGCGGCGCGTGCAGGGAGCGATGGGACGCAGTTCGGCGAACGGCAAGAGTTCGTCGGCGGGTAAGCAATCGGGGAATAAGACGAGTGGACCTGTTACTTGTGGACAGGCAATTCGCGGTGGGCAGTAAGCGTAGAATGTGGCGGATAGAAATCCTTCCAAGGAAAGGTTGAGATCATGAATCGTAAAGTGTGGGTCGTTCTTATCGCCCTGTGCGCTGTGGGGCTTGTGCTGCTGATGGGATGCAGCAAGAAGTCGAACGAGGAAACGGCGGCAAATCCAGCGCCATCAGCGTCGGCTGCTCCGACGGCAGCGCCGATCGATCCGGCGACTGCGGCGACGATTACGGGGACTGTGACGCTTACTGGGACTGCGCCGAAGATGACAAAGATCGATATGAGCCAGGATCCGGCTTGCAAGGGCATGAACATGTCGGAGAACGTGGTGGACGATGGCGGCAAGCTGTCGAACGTGTTCGTGTACGTGAAGAGCGGGCTTGGCGATCGCACGTTTCCGGTTCCGACGGAGGCGGTAACGATCGAGCAGAGTGGTTGTAAGTATCATCCGCATGTGCTGGGCGTGATGGCGGGACAGACGGTCAAGGTCGTCAACAGCGATCCGACTACGCACAACATTCATCCGACGCCGAAGGACAATCGCGAGTGGAACGAGTCGCAGCCTCCGCAAGCGGCGGCGATCGAGAAGAACTTTGCGCGCGAAGAGATCATGTTGCCAGTGAAGTGCAATCAGCATCCGTGGATGAGGATGTTTGTGAACGTGGTGAAGAACCCGTTCTACGCGGTGACTGGACCGGATGGGAAGTATGAGATCAAGGGACTTCCTCCGGGCGATTACACGATTGCGTTTGTGCAGGAGAAGCTTGGAACGCAGGAACAGAAGGTTACAGTCGCGGCGAAGGACAGCAAAACAGTAGATGCCAGTTTTAAGGCGGAGTAGGCCGAAGCGTTCATGGTGCTGGATCAAGCGCGGGCAGAAATGCCAGCGCCACAAGTTCATTGCTCCGACGAATTGAGGAGGTTGATTGGTCACGATGATGCTGATGGTTTCAATTGTGCTTGGGATTGTTCCTTGGTTCGGCATTGCGTGGACCGTTGCGACTGGCACGATTCGGACGCAGGACGGATTGTTCATGAGCCTGATTCTGCTTTTTCTGTCGGGAGTTTTCTTTCTGAATGCGTTTTGGGAGATGCGGGATAAGGGGATAATTTCGTTTTTGGACAAGAAAAAAAACGCTTCTGCTTCCGAAAAACCCGTTTCCAAAGCCGCTTCTGTTAGCAAGGAAGAATAGTGCGCACTTTCGTTCAGCTCGCGGCAAAAAGCTTTTAACCGCAGAGTGCGCGGAGAACAGCCGCAGAGATCGCAGAGAAAATCATTTTGTAAGTGGGCTTTACTTTGGCTACTCATCCCATCTCGATTGCGACGGAAGAGGCTACTGGAAATTCTCAAATTCCTTCCAAACCTCCGCGGGCGCGGATGTCTACCCGCAATCGACTGCTTTTTTTCTTTACTGCATGGCTGCTGGTGCTGATGCCGTTTCTTTTCTGGTGGAGCACCTGGTTCGGGCGGGCGCTTACTCCTAAACAGATGAATGAGTATCTCCACGATGACGCCAAGCCACGGCATATTCAACATGCCATCGTGCAACTCGGGCAGCGCATGAGTTTGCACGATACTGGCGCCGCGCAGTGGTATGGCGATCTGGTTCGGCTGGCCTCCAATTCTCATGAAGAGGTTCGCAGCACCGATGCCTGGGTTATGGGTCAGGATACGTCTGTTGCCGGGTTTCATGAGGCACTCTTGAAAATGCTCGGCGATTCTTCAATCGTTGTGCGCGGGAATGCGGCGCTCTCGCTGGTCCGGTTCGGCGATGCTTCCGGCCGGACCCAGATTGTTTCTTTGCTGGCGCCGGTGACGATTGCGTCGGCTTCGGCCGGGCGCGTCGTCGATGCGGCTTCGATCGGCACGTCAGTGCATCAGGGCGGGCTTGTGGCCAAGGTGCAGAGTGCTGACAGCCAGATTCACGAATTGCGGTCGCCTATTGCTGGACGGGTGCGATTCGTTTCTGGAAATGGCGCTACCGTGGCGGACGGGTCTAGCGTTGCTACCATCGATCCGGAGGAGGAGCAGGGTTGGGAGGCGCTGCGAGCGCTTTACCTAATCGGGCAGCCGGAGGATGTGGCGGCGATTCGTCCTTATGAGCGGGAGCTTCCGGAAATCTCGCAGCGGGTGCGGCAGCAGGCGTTGGATACGGAGCGGGCGATTCACGAAAGGAACCGCTAAAATCGGGGCCCCCCTCCCCCCCTCCCCCTCCCCCCGGTCCGGTCGTGTTGAATCAATCAGTTAGACTAACTATCCACGCAAAGTCTTCGAATCATTCGAGTTAGACTTACTTCTTGGAACTCTAATTCCATCTATAAGTTAAGTTCGATTTTGGCAAATTTTCTGATTTTTTTGGCTGCAAAGTATTCGAAAATAAAGACTTAGAGGTAAAGTATTCCGGAATAAGGACTTAGGTCTTGATTTTTCGCTGCGAACCTCCCGCCCATTACTTGTTAAAGATCCTTCTTACCGGATGCAAATCGCTGTTTGTTTCTGTTCCAGATTCCCGCGCGGCGATTTCTTGCGTCAAGAAGAATTGGTGATGCGAGCGAGTTTATTGCGGGTGTCCTCTCCCAATTTGAATCAGTTGACTAGTCCAGTGAAATGGTGGCGGGTTTCTTCAGTGCGGGAAAGAACCCGTGGATGTTGGACGTTGCACATTCTCCAGGGTGCACAGAGCGCCTGTCATGCTCGCTGTATGTGTGCAACCGGGTGCGCGTTGACAAACGATTTAGACAGAGGCATGCTTTGGGTCTCCAGATGTGGGGCGGCCCTGTCTCGTGGCGCTCGATCTTCGCTGCTGAGTTAGTAAGAGAAGAGCGCGACATTTTCGAAAGAATCCATCAGAAAAATTGAGTTAAAGGAGAGATCGCTATGAACTCAGGAACCAGGGGCCTGATGTTGATCGCAATCGCAGCGCTGGCATTCGCGTCCGATGAACCGGCGCTCGGCCAGACGGAAACCATACTCTACAGCTTTTGCTCGCAGCCGAACTGCGCGGACGGGTCGGGTCCCAGTAACAATTCGCTGGTTCGGGACGCGAAGGGGAATCTATACGGCGCAACGATGACGGGGGGAACCTACAATCTCGGCACGGTATTTGAGCTGTCGCCATCCGGGAGCGGTTGGACGGAGACGGTTCTGCACAGTTTCTCCGGCGGGACCGCGGATGGGGAATATCCGCTGGCCAGTTTGATTCTGGGCAAGAAAGGAGTGCTCTACGGCACGACGGAAGAGGGGGGCGTCTATACGAACGGCATTGTGTTTGAGCTGTCGCCTCCGGCGAAGAAGGGCGGGGCGTGGACGGAAACGATTCTCCATAACTTCGGCGCCCCCGGGGATGGCGCGATTCCCACGGAAGGGGTGATTGAGAAGGATGGAAACCTGTACGGCACGACGTACAGCGGCGGCGGCACCAATGGCCGGGGGATTGTGTACGAGTTGACGCCCTCGGGAGGCGGGTGGACGGAGTCGATTCTCCATATCTTTGTGGCCGAGACTGGGGACGGGTTGTACCCCGGAGGCGGCGTGGTTTTTCATGGGAAGGATCTTTACGGCACCACAACCTATGGCGGTTCTGACTACGGTACCGTTTATGAACTGACGCCATCGGGAGGGGGCGCGTGGACAGAGGCGTTTGTTTATAGCTTGCAGCAGGCGTCCGGGTCTTATTATCCGTACGCCGTTCCGATTTTCGATAAAAAAGGAAATCTGTACGGTACGACGAATGGCTTCTACGGGTCCGTGTTTGAGCTGACGAAAAAAGAAGTGGAGTCGCCGGTCTATCTGTTCGAGCTGATATATGGAGGCTTTCCGGGAGGAGTCCTGCTTTTTGATGACTCGGAGAATCTGTACGGCACGACGTCGGGGGGCGGGCCCCAGGGAGCGGGTACGGTGTTTAAGATGACGCTCACGGGAGAGATAACGACTCTATACAGCTTTGATGCGTTGGGCGGGGATGGGTATAGCCCCAACGGCGGCCTGGTCTTTGACAAGGCCGGGAATCTCTATGGGACAACCCCGGTGGGGGGCACGGGCGCCTACTGCCCGACGTCGTGCGGCACGGTGTTTGAGGTAACGCCCTAGCAGGCTGCGGAAAAACTCATTCCCGCGTAGAAAGCGCGACCGCAGCGGCTAAAGCCGCATTGAAAACAGGATAGTTACCGCAGCGATGAATCGCTGCGCCACCCAAAATCAAGTGCAACATCGAGTTTTTCCGCAGCCTGGTAGAGAGAGTCAGACAAGCATCGGAGGTCTGGATGGCCGCCAGAGCCTGAAGGCTAACCACGGGCAAAGAAATAGTGGCACTCGATCAGCGCGGGTGAGTCAAAGCACTCGAGTGCCGGCGTCCGCGATGCCCACATCTGGAAAAGCGCCAGATGTGGGGCACCCACATTTGTTTCTGTGTTACGGGATTTACCGGGCTATCGTGCGGGCGAAGATCGGGGCCCACTGGCCATGTACGAGATGAAAAGAACGGACCTAGGGTAATCGCGTTATGGAGTCCTGGGCCGGGTGGGCAGTACGGTTATCTGTGGTTGACTTGCCAAAAGAAGGAGTTGGGGAAAATGAAACGTACTTTCATTATTGCTAGCATCGTTATTGCTCTGGTGAGCTGGGCCGTTGCTGACGACGACCAATCCAGTATTGATAAACGAATCAATACGTCGGCCAAAGTGCTGTCTGAGGTCATGGCCACTCCCGATCACGCGATTCCAGATAAAATCCTGGACCATGCCAAGTGTATTGCTGTAGTGCCCTCTCTGGTTAAGATCGCCGTGGGATTCGGCGGGCAGCACGGGCACGGAGTGGCATCTTGCCGGACGGAAAGCGGATGGAGCGCTCCTCTACCGATTGATATAACGGGCGGGAGCTGGGGCCTGCAGCTGGGTGGCGAGGCCACGGATCTGGTGATGGTGTTTATGGGGGATAAAGGAGTGGAGCACCTGGTTTCGGACCACTTCAAAGTTGGCGGGGACGCGTCAGCTTCCGCTGGACCAGTGGGTAGGGATGCGGCGGCGGACACCGACATCGAAATGAAAGACAAGATTCTTACGTACTCACGGTCGCGTGGACTTTTCGCGGGCGTGGATCTTTCCGGGACCGTGGTGAAGCAGGACAAGGACGAAACAGAGCTCCTGTTTGGCCACATGGAGAGACCGGAAGCCATCCTGACCGGCAAAGTCTCTGCACCTGCCGCGAGCCAGCCCTTTCTTTCCGAGCTGCGGAAAATTTCCGGTGATGCTCATGGAAGGGACGCCAAAAGATAACGAGGAAAGCGGCTAGAGGATTCGGCAAACCCACATCGGCGAGAGTCAGATGTGGGTTTGCTGTTTTCGAGATCGGCCCCCCTGAGATTCGTCGAGATTCCTGACACTCTCGAATTACCGCGCAATCCGAGGTTAGCTCGCCTTCGGCTACGCGAAACCTAGGGGCATCAGGCGATGCCCACATCTGGAAAAGCGCCCGATGTGGGGCACCCACATTTGTTTCTCTGTTACGGGATTTACCGGGCTATCGTGCGAGCGAAGATCGGGCCCACCCGCCCTTTATCGTCCCCTGGTTCGCGTTTCTCTAAGATGCTAAGGCCCGTGGTTCCCACCCTAGCCGCAAAGGACGCGGCTAGGATGGGGCACCCGGCCTTTTTCGGTGTCAATGAGTGAAATCGGGATTTTGCAACAGTTACGCGGCGACAGGTTTCAGCGCGGCGGAACGTTTCGTCCACCAAATGCCAACAACGAGGCACGCCACCGCCGGGATGCTCGCCTGCATTAGAATTCCGACGTAGTCAGATGTGCGCGGAGGGACGTGCCATCCATGCCTAAGAATCCGCCAAGCCTGCAAGCTTCCGCCGTATAGGTACAAGGCTGCAAGACCACCCACCCACGCTAAGGGCTTCTTCGTTTCAATCACCCATACCAATGCAATCGCCGCAAAAACCGCAACGAGATCCTCGGGCAAGCGCTCCCACAACCACATCATCACAGTTCCGGCATCTCCCGTGAACGTCGTCGTGTTGTGGATGACAATGATGAAACCTTCGAGCAAAGATGCGATCACTCTCGAAATAGTCCACATTCCGATTATGACGAGCACATTTCTAATGGTTGGCTTGCTCATATCCTGATGCTAAACGTCGCAGGATCAGGCATCCAAGTTACGTCGGGCACTCAGTCATAAAGGATGGTTGACGAAATCAGGCGTTCTCACAAGTTTGCGCTTTTGTTTCGCTTCTTCACGGGCTTTTGAGTATCTTCGACTAGCTGATGATGGCTTCTCAAAACCGGTTCGCCAATTTGTCCGGATTTACTGGACGCAGGCTAGTACGACATCGGCCCGACGGCTTTTTCTACTTCTGCGGTGTCGAGCATGACGATGGCGTCCCAGGGGCAGCCGTCGAGGAAGCAGCCTTCGGGGCCTTTGCTGACGCATTTTTTGCAGCCGATGCAGAGGAGCGGGTCGACTTCGATGCGGCCGAAGGGTGGGTGGTCGTCGTCGGGGATCCAGAACATGCAGTCTTCAACCGGGCAGTATTCGACGCAGGCGGGGGAACCGGCGCATCCGGTGCAGCACTCGGTGATGACGGCGAGCTCTTTCGGCTTCTTCTTGCGCGGCGTGGTCAGGCCCTTGGAGCGCGGCTCTTGCTTGAGCTCGTCTGGGACTAAGCCTGCTTGTTTGGTTTCCGACCCCGTTGCCATTGCGGGGGATTATAGCGTGGATTGGGGGCGGTGGAGGTAAAAAATCGAGCTGCGAGTCGCGAGTCTTGAGTCGCGAGTCTCGAGTCTCGAACCGGAGATTGGAACTGCGCTTTTAACTGCGCGGCTCGTGCTTCAGGCGTGGAAGACACGACAATTGGGGCGTCGTTTCAAGGGGGTTGACGATGCGGCAATCGGAGCTCGTCAAAAGCTTCCACGAAGGCCGATTCGCACCTGAAAGGGTTCGACGGGGTGGAAGACGCCGGTGAATGCCGACGGAGCGCTTGGGGTGATTCGGGATTCATAGGCGTAGTCGATGTCGTGATCGCGGCGGTCCAGCAGATTCAGGAATTCGGCCGAAAGACGCCATGTTTCGCTGATGCGATAACCGACCTCGGCGTTGAGGAGCGCCGTTGATTTTGAACGGAAGATTGCATCGGAGGTCAAATTGCGCGGGCCAAAGTAACGCAGACGCAGACTTCCGGAGAAGCCTTTGAGATCGTGCAGAGTGGCACCCGAGGCGACGACCCAGCCGACCGCTTCCGGCACCCATTTGCCGCCCGGGCTGTCGGGAGCGGCGTCGTCGGCGTCGATGGAGGTGAAGAGGGCGCGGGAGCCGGCAAGGTCGAAATCAAAGGCCCAATGTTCCAGGGGCGTGTAGTAGTTTGCCCATTCGACGCCGTAGCGATTGCTTGGCTGGCGCGAGGCGGTGGTGCCGCCGGTGTCGCCGGACTGCTGGAGTTCGGAGGCGCTGTGAAGATACCAGAGTGAAACGGTGCTTTGCAGATGCTGGATGGCCAGCGTGCGCAGGCCGATTTCCCCGCCCTTGGTTGGGACTAGCGGCGGGATGGGGGTTGCGGGCGTATTGGGGTAAGGATTCTCGGCGGAAACCGGTTCGATGGTTTGGGTTGTGCCGCGGCCGTCGTTGCTGTGGAAACTGAATCCGCCTTGCGCGTAGAACTCGGTATTGGACCAGGGGCCGAAGATCAAGCTTAGCTTTGGGCTGGGAAGGAATTTGCTGGCAGCGCCGTTATTGGCCGGGGTGACGAGGCTGGTGACGTTGAAGTTTTGCAGGTCGCCTCGCAAGGTTGCGACCGTGCGGAATTTTCCGGCCCACTGGATTTTGTTTTCCGCATAGAAACCCACTTGCGTGTCAGTGAAGCGATCCGCTTGCGTGGTTGCGGGGAGTGTGGTGCCGGTGTCGATATCGGTTTTGTCCACGCGCATGCGATTTTCGGTCTGGAAGAGGCCGTTATGGATCCAATCGTTGCGGACCTGCAGACCGAAGGTGTTTTCTACTTTGCGGCCAAACCATGCGCCGAAAATTGTGTGGCGCGCGTCGAGTCCAGCGACCCAGCGCCTGTCCTGCTGTTCGAACTGGTCGCCGCGAAGCGGGTCGGTGAGGTAGTAAGTGAAATCGGAGAATAGATCGAGATCGTAATAGAAACCATAGGCCATTATTTGGGACGCGGAACCTGCGCTTTGACGATGCCATTCGGCCTGCAAGCTATGGCGCTGCGAATGGCCGCCATCGGTGGGGTTCAGCGTGCCGAAGAAACCGACGAGGGGCACGGCGTTGGCGGCGATTTGATCGCTGGAGTGCCAGGTCCCGTGGTAAGCGCGGGCCGTGATGCTGAAACCATTGGCGTCACTGCCCTGGCTGTAGGTTAAGAGGCCGTTGAACTTGTAATAGTTGTCGGGACGTTTCCATGGGCCATCATCGTGATACGCTTCGCCGCCGTAGAGCAATTTGCCGGGGCCGAGTTTTTGCGATCTGCCGAAGACGAAGCGGCCATAGCCCTCGGGGCCGCCTTCCACCTGGAAGAAGTTTCGGGGCAGCGCCTTGAAGAACACCAGATGAGCATTTCCGGCGGAGCCATAGTTGCCGACGTTTGCGGAATAAGGGCCTTTTTGAAAATCAACGCGCTCGACAAACTCGGGAATGACGGTATTCATATCCGAGTAACCCTCGCCGTGGGCGTGCGACGGAAGGTTGAGCGGCATGCCGTCGATGAAAATGGCGAAGTCCGTGCCGTGGTCGAGATTGAATCCGCGCAGGAAATATTGGTTGGCTTTGCCGCCGCCTGCGTGTTGCGTGATGATGACGCCGGGAACGGTCTCCAAAACTTCTCCCGAACGGAGGATGGGGCGATCGTGGATTTCCGTTGCGCCTACCGTTCCCTGGGTGGCGGACTCGGCAATGCCGATGAGGCTATCCTGCCGGCCTTCCACGCTGATGGTGGTGCTGACGGAACTCACGGACAGAGCGATGCGGAGGGGGGCAGGCGGCTTCGCGGCCTCGATGGTGACGGAAATTTCCCTGGTTTCAAAATCGGGGCTCGAAATGACGAGCCGATAATTGCCGGCCGAGAGTCCAGAAATCGTGAATGAGCCGTTGCTGTCGGACCGAGCCGTCCTTTGTAAGGCACCGTTGGCGCTCCGAATGAGCACGGTGGCTCCGGCAATCACCGCGCCAGAGCTATCCACGACAGTTCCCGAAAGCGAAGAGGAATTAGGCTTTTCGCCGGTAGCGGGCGATGCGTTGTCCTGAAGACTTTCGCCCACAAGCCGGCTGACGTCTGCGGTTTGAGCCTGAAGCGCCGAAAGGCTGGTGAAGCAGAGCAGCGCCAGACAGAGGCGCAGTGGAGGTTTCATCGTCGATCTTCCCGGAATACAGGGCTGTCAAGCCGGCACAATAGTAACACGTATATATAAATCGTGCTACCGACCCTGGAGGCGTAGGCGGCGAGACTCGATTGCGCTACTCTGTTGGTCACGGGAGCGTGGAATTCATGGCGGATGTAACCAGGACAGGGGTCTCGATTGAACCGGAGCTGCTCGATAAATTCGACAGCCTCATTGCGAAACGCGGGTACAAGAACCGCTCGGAGGCATTACGCGACCTGATTCGCGAGAGCCTGGTAAACGAGGACATCGAGCAGAATCGCGCGGTGGTGGCAACGCTGTCGATGGTCTACGACCACCATCGCCACGATTTATCGAACAAGCTCAATGAAATTCAGCATCATTCGCACCACAACGTTCTGGCGGCTACGCATGTGCATCTGGATCACGATAACTGTCTGGAGGTCGTCATTATGAAAGGGCGCAGCGGAGAGGTAAAGCGCCTGGCCGACCAGATGTTGAGCATGCGCGGGGTCAAACACGGGAAGCTGGTCATCACCTCGACCGGGAAGGATTTGTGAGGATGGCGAGGCCGGGCAGCTTCCAAAAGATTTAGCGCCAGAGGCGGGTGGTGTAGTCGGCCATGCTTAGGGCCAGGAGGATGAAGAGGAAGAAGATGGCGCTGGCGATGACCAGGCCGGTTAGTCTTTCGTGGGTGTACTTGACGTGCATGAAGAAGAGGACGACAAGGATCGCTTTGAAGGTGGCGATGGCGAGGGCGACGATGGTGTTGGCGGGGCCGAGATCGACGAAGGCTACGGCGGCGGTGAGGGCCGTGCAGATGAGCAGGATGATCCAGATGGTGACGGATTGGCCGATGGTGGAGACGTGCTCGTGGGGATTGTCGTCTCGGGTGGTGGCGGCTTGTGGGAAGACATTGTCAGTCATGATTCACCTAATTCGGCCTCGGCGGGGACTGGGTCGTCCCTCCGGGACTTTCGTTAATTTTCTTCTGCCTCACCCAGCGCTGAAGCGCTGGGCTAAGCTGGCTTGCCCCTCCGGGGCTCGATTGACGGAGGCGCTTTCTGTGCCTCAGCGGCTAAAGCCGCTCGATATTCGGACCGCGTGACGCACGGCTGAAGCCGTGCTCTTCCACGGCGATCACGGAGTTCAGTGGCGATTCCTAATCCCGTGATTTTCGTAAATAATGTAATCCTCGTAGTACGTAATCCTCCTAGTACGTAATCCTCGTAGTACGTAATCCTCGTAAGTACGTGATTTCGTAAGTACGTGACTCCCGTAAATGCAGTTTTCTTTGCCAACCCCCGCTCACTTTTTGCGGTCGATCAGATATAGCAATGGAAACAAATAAATCCACACGATGTCGACGAAGTGCCAGTAGAGGCCCGCGTTCTCGATTGGCGTGTAGTAGTTCGAGTTGTATTTGCCGCGCCATGCCCACCAGGCCAGCAGGCTGAAGAGGCCGACGCCGACGATCATGTGGAGGGCGTGCATGCCCGTCATCGCGAAATAGAGAGAGAAATAAATTTCGGCGTGATGCGGATCGACTGGTATATCGGGATGGCTGGGCACGGTCCCGCGATATTCGAATGACGAACCGGGGACTTCATGGTTGACCCACTTGTCGTGATACTCGATACCCTTGATGCCGAGGAAGACGCAGCCGAGGATGATGGTAAGAATGAGCCATCCGGTGAGGGCTTTGCGCTTGTTGAGCTGTGCGGCGCGGACGGAGAGCACGACGGTGAGACTGGAGCAGAGGAGGACGCCGGTGTTGATGGCGCCGTACCAGATGTTGAGGCGCTGGCTGGCGGAGCCGAAGTCGCCGAAATATTTGTAGCGGTAGACGAGATAGGCGCAGAACATGCCGCCAAAGAACATGACTTCCTGCGCGAGGAAGAGCCACATGCCGAGCGAGGCGGAGTTCTTCTGCTGCTCCTTGGTGGCGAAGTGGTGGAGCAGAGCAGGGTTGTGCTCGTCGTGGCGGTCGATAATGGCTGCTTCGTTAGTCGCCAACGGGGACCTCCTGATGCAGGTGCGCGTCGATCTCCTCGTAGTTGTAGGCTTCCCAGGTTACGACGGGTTCTTCTTCGAAGTTTTCGGTCGGAGGAGGCGATGGAACCTGCCATTCGAGGCCGGCGGCGTTCCACGGATTGGCCGGGGCTAGTGGGCCGTAACGCATCGACCAGACGAAGTAGACCATGGGGAGCAGGTAGCCCACGGCGAGGATGGTGGCGCCGGCGGTCGAGAGCACGTTCAGAATCTGGAATTCTTCCGGATAGGCGTGATAGCGGCGCGGCATGCCCATGTAGCCGAGCAAGAATTGCGGGAAGAAGGTCAGGTTGAATCCGACGAAGACGATGAGGGCGGCTAGCTTGCCCCAGAATTCGGGATACATGCGTCCGGAAATTTTTGGCCACCAATAATGCATGCCGCCGAGGTAGGCGACCACCATGCCGCCGACCATTACGTAATGGAAGTGAGCGACTACGAAGTAGGTGTCGGTGACGTGAACGTCGATACCGAGGCAGGCGAGGAAGAGGCCGGTCAGTCCGCCGATGGTGAAGAGGCCGATGAAACCGAAGGCGTAGAGCATCGGGGTGGTGAAGGTGACGGAGCCCTTGTACATGGTGGCGGTCCAGTTGAAGACTTTGACCGCGGAGGGGACGGCGACGAAATAGCTGAGCAGAGAGAAGATGAGCGCGGAGTAGACGGAGATTCCGGCGACGAACATGTGGTGCGCCCAGACGAGGAAGCCGACGACCGCGATGGCCAGGACGGCGAGGGCCATGGCCTGGTATCCAAAGATGCGTTTGCGCGAGAAGCAGCAGACGATCTCGCTAACGATGCCCATGCCAGGCAGAATCATGATGTAGACGGCCGGGTGCGAGTAGAACCAGAACAAGTGCTGGAAGAGAAGCGGGTCACCGCCCAGTGCGGGATTAAAGATGCCGAGATGGAAGAGGCGCTCGAGAGCGACTAGAACGAGCGTGATGGCGACTACTGGAGTGCCCAGGACCTGGATAATGCTGGTGGCGTAGTGCGACCAGACGAAGAGCGGCAGGCGGTTCCAGGTCATGCCGGGAGCGCGCATGCGGTGGATGGTAACGATAAAGTTGAGGCCGGTGAGGATGGAGGAGAATCCGGCGAGGAAGATGCCGAGGATGGCGGTGACTACATTGGTCTTGAGGAACTCGGTGCTGAGCGGAGTGTAGAAGGTCCAGCCGGTATCGACGCCGCCGGCGAGCATGGTGTAGACCATAAGCGCGCCGCCGCCGATGTAGAAATACCAGCTCAGCAGGTTGATGCGCGGGAAGGCGAGGTCCTTGGCGCCGATCATGATCGGGATGAGGAAGTTGCCGAGTACGGCGGGGACGGCGGGGATCAGGAAAAAGAAGATCATGACCTGGCCGTGCATGGTGAAGATTTTGTTGTAGGTGTCGGACTGGACGAGGTCGCCCGCGGGGGTGAGGAGTTCGAGGCGGATGAGGAGCGCGAGTATGCCGCCGATGAAGAAGAAGAATGTGATGCTCACGAGATAGAGCATCGCGATGCGCTTGTGGTCGCGCGTGAGCAGCCAGGACTTGAATCCGTAGCCGGAGTTCAAGTAGCTTTCGCGCTCGCCTAAAGTTGGTACTGCGGTTGCCATGATTTCACCTAAAGTCTGTTTGCCTCAGGGGCTAAAGCCCCCGCGTTTTTTTGGTTTGGATCGGCACGGCTAAAGCCATGCCCTACCCAACCTCAGCCCGTTTCTTACGGCCCTTCGGGCTGAATCAGCTTCCACTTCTTTCCCACGGCTTGCGCCGTGGGCTTCATTCTTGCGCCGCTTCGCGGCTGTTTCTGACTTCGACCACCAGCCGGTGCCCATTTCGACTGCAATCCCGACGACTGCCTATTCCCCTCCCCTTACTGCGGCGCTGTGCCGGCGCCTGTTGCTGTTACTGGCTGCGCTTCGGATTGCGTTTGGCCTATCGATTTCACGTAGGCGACTAGCGCGTTTAATTCTTCGTCGCTGATTTGCCCTTGCAGCGTGGGCATGATCGGGCGGAATCCACGCACGACTTTTGCGCCCGGCTCCATGATCGATTCGCGAATGTAATTTTCGTCGGCGATGACGGTGCGGCCATCTTCGAGTTGCACCGGCTTGTTGTAGATGCCGGCGAGATTCGGGCCGCGGGCGGAATTGTCTCCGCGGTGGCACATGATGCAGCCGCGATCGGAGAAGAGCTTTGCGCCCGTGTCTGTCATCGGCTGATTGCCGCCGCCGGTGGTCATCCAGGCTTGATAGTCCCGCGGCTCCATGACTACGATCCAGCCGATCATGCCGGAGTGCTCGGTGCCGCAGTATTCGGCGCAGAAGAGATGATACGTGCCGGGTTTCGTCGCGTGGAACCATGCCGTGGTATAGCGGCCGGGAAGCACGTCCTGCTTGATGCGGAAGGCGGGAACGTAGAAGCTGTGGATCACGTCCTGCGAGGTCATGATGACTTTGACGTCGCGACCGACGGGAACGTGCAGTTCGTTGATTTCGCGCTGGCCTTCGGAGTGCTCGAACTTCCACATCCACTGCTTGGCGACGGTGTAAACCTCGGTGGCGTCCTGAGGAGGCGTGCGCTCCTGGAAGAAGATGACCGCGCCCCAGACGAAAAATGCGAGGAACACGCCGAAGGGAAGTACGGACCAGGTGATTTCGAGGAGGTGGGAGCCTTCGATCTGCTCGGGACGAACGCCTTTGCGCTTGCGGAATTTGACGGCGAAAACGATGAGCGTGGTGAAGATCAGCACCGTCATGACGGTGGAGACCAGCACGAGGAAGATGTAGAGCGCGTCCACGCGACCCGCAGTGGTGGAGGCGGCATCCGGCCAGAATGGCAAATGTGAAAACATAATTCCCAGGGCCTTTTCTTAGACCCTTGCAGCTCCTTGATGACCGCGGCCGGAGCCGCGCCGAATCAGCACAAAGAAGATGGTGCCCATGCAAAGAATAGTGGCCACGCCGGCGAGGCGCAGGATGCGCATGATGGTCGCGCTGTACTTACCTTTTTCCGGGTCGTAGTGATAGCAGTAGAGCAGGAGTTCGTCGACTACGTTGCCGATTTTTTCTTTCGAGGCGTCGACGAGCGCGAGGCGCAGGTCCTTTGGCGGGTATTCGATTCCGTAGTAGTACTGGGAAATTTTACCGTCGGGCGTCAGGACCATTATGGCGGTGGAGTGCGCGAACTGCTGGGATTTCGGATCGTATTCGAATTCGAAGCCGACGGCTTTGGAAATTTTGTCGATCGAGTCCTGCGAGCCAACCAGGAAATGCCAGCCTTGGCCGGCGCCGGGGTGGTTGTAGCGCTTGATGATCTCGGCTTTCTTTTTTGCGGCTGCTTGCGGAGTATCTTTGGGGTCGAAGCTTACCGTGATTACGTCGAATTCTTTGCCGGCGTCGAACTTCAGGACGCGCAGGGTACTCTCGAGGCCATTGAGTTCTTCACCGCAGAGCATGGGGCAGGTGAAGTAGACGAGATTCAGGATCAGGGGCTTCTTGCCGAAGTAGTCGCCGAGACGGACTTGGCGGCCTTGGTCGTCGGTGAAGGGCAGGTCGGCGGGGACCTGCTGATTCAGATTTTGCTTGATGCCTACGTGCTGAAGGCCGGGGGGACGGACTGTGCTTGGCGGCGACATCAGGCCTTGGCCGGACATACCTTGGGCGTGGGCAGTTGCCGCTACCAGAACCGTTGCCAGGCATGCAGCGATGAGCTGCCCGCCAAAACCTTTAACCACGGAGGACACGGAGGTACACGGAGGAATTCCTACTCCATTCGCTGCGACCGCTTTCGAATTTTGTTGCTTACTGCGCACTGCTGCCTGCTTTCTGCTGACTTTCCTGCGGCGTTGCTTGTTGCGCCTGTTGCTGGCCCTGCGGGCGGACCGGCAGGCCTCGCTGGACTACCAGGTCCATGGCGCGGTCGATTGGAATTTGGACGATGCCTTTGTCTTTGTCGACCCAGTTGTAGGTGGCGAGCTTGGTGTCTTCATCTTCGATGAACTTGCGAAGTTCGGTGCGCTCGTTTTCTTCGAGGCGCGGTTCTGGAAACGCTTTGATGTTCGACGGGCCGACTGCCCGAGTGTCGGCTTGCGGCGCGACCATCGGGCTCATCGTTGCCTGATTTTCTTTGTTTACTTTGTCCAAGTACCCGTAGATTCCGTAAACGATGAAGTAGATGACTACGATCAACAGGGACAGGCCGATGAGGAAATAGAAAATTCCCTTTGGGCTGAGGTCTTGATGCTCGAAGGAGCCGTGCGCGCCCGCGTCGTGGTTGGGAACGGGTTGGTTAGTCATGGGCTGGCTCCAATACGTCCTGCGCGGTGGCGTCGTAGACGGGCACGAGCGGGACTGAACTCAGGTTGCGGCAGAAATACCAGATCCAGATGCCGCCCATCGCGAAGGGCAGAACGAGGTCGGCGAGCGTGATGGTGAACGTCTGCGAGAATGCCGGTTCGACGTGCCAGATGAGATCGACGTAGTGGGCGATCAGCATCCACACCGCGACCCAGACCAGCTTGGCGATGTTCTTCTTGATTGGGCGGAACAGGAGGATGAAGAACGGCACGAAGAAGTGGAAGAGCGCGAGGAAGAGGCCGACGTATTCCCAGCCGCCGTGGAGGCGTCGATAGTACCAGGTGATTTCGTCGGGCAAGTTGCCGGACCAGATGATGAGCCACTGCGAGAAGGAGAAGTAGGCCCAGACCATAATGAACGCGAGCATGAAATTGCCGTGATCGTGAACGTAGTTGGGCTTGAGCAGGGTCTTCATTGGCTCGTACTTGAAGAGGATGCGCTCGATGACGATGGCAAAGGCGAGCGCGGTGATGAGCTGGCCGGCGACGAAAATCAAGCCGTAGATCGTCGAGATCCAGCTGGGGTCGAACGACATGACCCAATCGATGATGGCGAAGGTAATGGTAAACGCGTAAATGATGATGCCGGGGGCGCTAACCATCTTGAAGCGGGCGCTCTTGTCGGCGAAGGGCGGCTGGTTGTGCTCGAAGGAAAACTTGCTGAGCAGGTACTGAAGCAGGAACCAGATGGCGAAGTAGATGACGGCGCGGAGGTAAAAGCCGTTCTTCGTCAAGTATTGCTGCACGATGAACTGGTGTTTTTCGAGATGCTCGCGGATTGCGGGATTTGAGACTTGGTCGAGCGGCATTGCCCAGGGGTACAGGCGGGGTGCGGCGAAGATCGCGTACGGGATGAAAAGGAGGATCAGCAGCGGCAAGGTGCGCATGGATGCGCCGAGGATGCGGCGAATGACCGTGCCCCATCCGCCGCCGGTCATGTGCCGGACCATGACGATGGCCATCGAGCCGAGCGCGATGCCGAGCCAGTCGATGTAGGAGATGAGATAGCCGCGGAAGAACTCGTTAGGATTCTTGAAGGCGAGGAGCAGCGCGAAGACGCTGGCAAGGACGCCGATGATGAGCGAACGCTGGCCGATGGTCTTGACGATCGGCGGGGCGTTCAGGTCGAGTGCTGCGGGGCTCGGGGTGCGGGTCTTGTCGCTCATTCCTTTTCCCCTTTCCCGGTTTCTGCCGGGGCTTCGCGCGGCAGAGTTGCGCCAGTTCCGTGATCGATAAATGTTGGCGCCTTCGACGGAATTTCCTGGCCCTTGGGAACGTCGGCCATGGTGGCGTTCTGGCTCAACTGCAGCGCGCGAATGTAGGCGGCGATGCACCAGCGGTCGTAGGGCGAGACTTGCGAGGAGTAGTCCTGCATGATGCCGTAGCCGTTGGTCATCACGTCGAAGAAGTAGCCGACGGGAGCTTTCATCAGGCGGTCGATGTGATAGGACGGGGGTTTTTTGCGGAAGCCGCGGGAGGGGATGATGCCGTTGCCGTCGCCGAGTTCGGAATGGCAGGGCGAGCAATAGATGTTGTAACGCTGGCGGCCACGATCCATGACTTCTTTGGTCACGGCAAAGGGCATGAAGGCGCCGGGCTCGTTGCCGATTTTGCCGGTGTAGAAGTAGGTGTCGGCGCGCTCGTCGCCGCGGGCGACAGTACCATCGACTAGCGGGCGCGCGGCGCGCTGGTCGGGGAAGAAGTCGCTCTTGGCCAACGGGTTGTAGCGCGGCTGGATGTGCATGTCGAGACGGCAGGCCGAAGTGCTTAATATTGCGAGGCACAAGAGCGTCAGGCTTACGAGTTTCCCACCCTTGCCGCACAAAACGCGGCAAGGATGGGGCACCCTCGATAGTTTCCTGTCGCTGGTCCCTGCCCGGTTCGAGAAGAACCCCCACTCTAAAATCGCAAAAAGCGCGATTTTAGAATGGGGCACCTTCGGATATTGTTCTCGGAGTGGCAGCATGTTAGCTGGGCACCTCCGAAATGGATTGCGGCTGCAGGCCTTCTAAAAATTGTCTTGCAGCTTGGGCGTCGTACTTTGGATCGGTGGCGAAGATGATCAGGAAAAAACGGTCTTTGGTGGCGAAGGCGAAGCGCGGCACGTGGAAGACCGGGTGATAGGGCATGGGCAGGCCGTTGAGGGCGAGCATGCCGAGAACGGCAGAGATCGCACCAAACAGGATCGTCATCTCAAAAGTGATGATGATGAACGAGGGCCATGAGTTATAAGGACGGCCGCCGACATTGGTCGGATAGCTGATGGCGGCGCAATAGTATTGCATCAAGTAGCCGAGGACGCCGCCGGTGATGGCGCCGATGAGCGTGACGAGCGGCACGTAGTTCTTGTGGAAGCCGATGGCTTCGGCGAGTTCTTCGACCGGGAATGGGCTATAGGCGTCGATTTTTGTATAGCCGGCCGAATGCGTTTTGCGGGCGGCGTCAACTAGTTGCTGGGCCGAGGCGAACTCGGCCATGGTGCCGTAGATGGGAAGCGTCTTCATTGTTTGTGCTTCACCTCCGCTTCCGGCAGAAGAGTGCGCATTTCAAAAATGGAGATCATGGGCAGGATGCGCACGAAGAGGAACATGCACATGAGGAACATGCCGATGGTTCCGGCGTAGGTCATCCAGTCCCAGCGCGTCGGGTAGTACATGCCCCACGATGAGGGCAGGAAGTCGCGCGTCAGGCTGATGACGACGATGACGAAGCGTTCCAGCCACATGCCGATGAGAATGACAAGCGAGATGAGGAAGAGCCAGACCGGGCTGTTGCGCATCTTGCGAATCCAGAGCAGTTGGGGAATGCCAAGATTGCAGATGAGCAGTGAGTAATACCAGAAGGCGTAGGGGCCGTGCAGGCGGTTCCAGAGCAGCGTCGCATCATAGCGATTGCCGCCGTACCATCCCATGAAGGCCTCGACGCCGTAGCCGTAGGCGACGATCCAGCCGGTGGCTAGCATGACTTTGGCGGAGTTCTGCAAGTGGCGATCGGTGATGAAATCTTCGAGACCGTAGATCTTGCGGATCGGGATGGCCAGCATCAGCACCATGGCGAAGCCGGAGTAGATCGCGCCCGCGACGAAGTAGGGCGGGAAGATGGTGGTGTGCCATCCGGGGACCACGCCGACAGCGAAGTCGAAGCTGACGACCGTGTGCACGGAGAGCACGAGAGGCGTTGCCAGGCCCGCGAGGAGAAGATATGCCATCTCATAGCGTGCCCAGTGGCGGGCCGAACCGCGCCATCCCATGCCGAGGAGGCCATAGATCATGCGCGCATATTTGTTTTCGGCGCGATCCCGAAGGGTGGCGAAGTCAGGGATCAGGCCGATGAACCAGAACATCAGGGAGACGGTGAAGTAGGTCGAGACGGCGAAGACGTCCCACATGAGCGGGCTGCGGAATTGCGGCCAGTAGCTCATGGTGTTGGGGTAGGGGAACATCCAGTAATCGAGCCAGGGACGGCCGGTGTGGACACCGGGGAAGACGCCGGCGCAGGCGACTGCGAAGAGCGTCATCGCTTCGGCGAAGCGGTTGATCGAATTGCGCCAGGATTGGCGGAGTAATAAGAGGATGGCGGAGATGAGGGTTCCGGCGTGGCCGATACCGATCCACCAGACGAAATTGACGATAGCAAAGCCCCAGCCGATGGGAATGTTGATGCCCCAGATGCCGACGCCGCGGACGAACAGATAGCCGAGGGCGTAGAGCAACATCATGGTGCACATGAACATTGCCGCGAAGCCGACCACCCAGCCGTTGGAGATGGGCCGGGTCAGCACGATGGAGCTGATCTTGTCGGTTACCGTGGCGAAGGTATGGCCCGGCTCGATGACCGGCGCCCTGTTCACCACCGTCGATTCGTTCAGTTGATCTGCCATGTATTCAGTGCGGCTGCGCTAACGGCCTTTGTCCTTCGTCTTCTTTATCCCTTGAGTTCGGGGTTGGGGTTACGAATTTCTGCCAGATACGTGGTGCGGGGCCGGGTGTTGAGGTCGGCCAGCAATCCGTAGTTGCGGTCGAGCGCTTTCAGTTTCGAGACGCGGCTGTTCGGGTCGTTGATGTTGCCGAAGACGATCGCGTTGGCCGGGCAGGATTGCTGGCAGGCCGTTTGCAGCGTTCCATCCGGGATGCCCTTGAAATCCTTGCCTTCGCGCACTGCCGCAGTCTCTGTGTCGATGCGATGCTCGGAGATGCGCTGGATGCAGTACGTACATTTTTCCATGACGCCGCGGCTGCGCACGGTGACGTCCGGATTGCGCATGATCTTGAGCTGCGGAGTTTCCCAGTCCTGGAAGAGCAGAAAGTTGAAGCGGCGGACCTTGTACGGACAGTTGTTGGAACAATAGCGCGTCCCGATGCAGCGGTTGTAGACCATGTCGTTGAGGCCTTCGGTGCTGTGCACCGTGGCGCCGACGGGGCAGACGAGCTCGCAGGGAGCGTTCTCGCACTGCATGCAGGGAACGGGCTGGAAGTAGGCGGTCGGATCGTCGCGATCGCCCTGGTAGTAGGCGTCGACGCGCAGCCAGTGCATGTGGCGGCCGCGCGTGGTCTGTTCTTTGCCGACGACGGCAATGTTGTTTTCCGACTGGCAGGCGACGATGCAATTGTTGCAGCCGACGCAGGCGTTGAGGTCGATGGCCATGCCCCAGGCGTCGGGAGATTTCTTGTAATCGAATGGCGGATAGAGCGTGAGTTCGGTCGGCGGTTCGTCTTCCTTGGCGAACTTCGGCTCTTTCTTATATTCCTCGAGAGTGGCTTCGCGGACGAC